>Ga0307362_100014_pt1 | contig 36553 bp, 34 predicted proteins | sample AAT_RA_Asp1_MT_FD_194606 | JGI IMG/M metagenome (GOLD analysis project Ga0307362, IMG submission 194606) | Metatranscriptome of enriched activated sludge microbial communities from anaerobic digester in WTTP, New Holstein, Wisconsin, United... | ecosystem: Engineered > Bioreactor > Anaerobic >...
AAACTCTTGAATATTCATAATATGCCCTCCTTATGAGAGCATGTTACAACAGGCATATGACAGATTAAGTCATCATAGCCTTTTTATTGGTGATAGTTCCGTAATTTTTAGCAGTCTTTTGGAAAGCAATATCTGCTGTTGATGAACCATTTTAATTACTCGAATTTGTGCCAGATGCACACAGTGATAATATAAGTTAAAATTGAAAATATAAAAATTCTGATACCTTGGAAAGTCCTAAAATAGAAATGCCTGCTAACATACCTAAAATTACTGCGGAAATTGGGTGCAGTAAAAGCTTTGAATATTTTTCATTCACTTTAATGCCTGAGTACGTACCCAAACCAAGGGCTGGATTGTATTTTGATAGTAGTTCAAACATATTGGGCAAACAAAAGGCAATAGCTAATGCTACGGTTAACGATAGTGTCACTTTTCCTAAAGGGATACTTGATAATGGCAGGAAACCGTCAGGCGAAAGATGAAGCCAGTTGATAGTCTCAAGTTTTGCTGCAATATCCTGGCGTACAGATATTCCATTTATTCCAAACATGCCTTTGACGATACGCATGGCCGTTTCAATGTTTTCAGCCCTGAAAAAGACCCATGCTATAACAACAGAAACGAAGGTAAGCATATGTGATAAAATGCTTGCTGTACTTTTATAGAAGTTCCATTTTGGTTGAGGTGCAAATTTTTTGTGCCACAGAGATTGCCACATGTGATTAATTGTCAAATATGCTCCGTGTAAGCCACCCCATACAACAAAGTTCCATCCTGCTCCATGCCATAGGCCGCCTAATAGCATTGTTGTCAACAGATTAATAATGCGTCGACTTTCTCCCCGTCTGTTGCCACCAAGAGGAATATAGAGATAGTCTCTTAAATAATTTGATAAGCTGATATGCCATCTGCGCCAAAACTCAATAATGTTTTTTGCTTTATAGGGGGAGAAAAAGTTCACTGGAATTTTAAAGTTAAACAAAAGTGCCAAGCCTATAGCCATCTCTGAATAACCGGAAAAATCGAAATATAGCTGCATGCTGTACGATAACGAGGCAATCCAGGATTCAATGAAGGCAGGTTCTGCACCAGAACCTGCTAAACTGAAAATGGGATTGGCAAATAATGCAAGGTGATCAGCGATAAGAACTTTTTTCGCCAGACCAACGATGAATATAACAGTCCCCAACCATATGTTGTTCCAGTTAATGGTCAAATTTTTAGGGTTTAGAAATTGTGGTACCATTTCCCTGTGATGAAGAATTGGGCCGGCAATTAGGTGGGGAAAAATAGTTACAAACAGACAGTAGGTACTGAAATTGTATTGCTTGGTTTCGCCGCGATAAGCATCCACTAAAAATGCTGTTTGAGTAAACGTAAAAAATGAGATTCCAAGTGGCAGGATTATGTTTGGGATTTTGAAAGCAGTATTGAATAGCTCATTGAAATTGGCTGCGATAAAAAAAGTGTATTTAAAGTAAATCAAGAGTGCAAAGTTAAAACATATTCCTAAAATAAGATACATTTTACTTTTGTATTTTTCAATCAGCAACCCGAATAAATAGTTTGAAATAATAGACAACAAAAGCAGGGGCAAGTAGCGAATATCCCAATATGAATAGAATATCAATGATGCAATAACCAGAAATGGTACCGCAAGTTTGGGGAGTTTAGCTCCAATTATAAAGTAGAGAGTCAAGCAGACTGGTAAAAAGGCAAATATAAATTCATATGAATTGAAGAGCATAGATAGTCAGCCGGCTATAATATTTTTGTTTGGTTTAAAAAGCATGGCATAATTATCAGCCATTCGGTTTGCTGTAAACAGTTTCAGGTATCTTCTGTAGCCAAGTTCGCCCTGTATTTGCCTTAGCTCAGAAGAATTAAGCAGTTTGATAACGATTTCAGAATACTGCTTGATATCATCCTTACCAATACAGTAGCCCCCTTCATTATCAGCTACAACTTCAGGGAGACCACCGACACGGGTGGTTACAACCGGTATTCTTAAAGCCATTGCTTCTACACATGTTAAACCGAAAGACTCGAACTGCTGAGATGTTACAAGTAATATATCTGATTGTGACAAAATGGTCATTGCATCAGTTCTGAAATTGAGCAGAGCCACGTTGTTCTGCAGCGTTAACTGGTTAACTTTGTTTTGAACGGCTTTGATATCTTGCGGGGTCCCATGACCACAAATAACAAGGTGTGCAGAAGGTATAGTGTCAACAATCAAGCGGAAGGCTGACAAAAGAAACTCATGCCCCTTGTAGGATTCATAGGCTCCAAGCATCAGGCATATTGGAGTTGTGTTTTGAATACCTATTTCTGTTCGAATATCGCATTGCTGTTTAAGTAGATTTGGTTGTTCAATCCCGTTGTGAATATAGTGAACTTTACTGGCAGGTATTGCACTCCTTAATGCCAATGATGACACTGCGGCTGCTGAAACTGTAACAAATGACTGGGTCAGTCTTGATAAAAGCATATCAGTGAAGTATTCCTGGAGCCACAAAAGCTTTCTTGGGGGTACTGAGAGCCCATGAAAATTATGAACTGATAATGGGCGATTGGAGAAGAGGCCCCAGGTGATACCGGCGGCACGGCAGGTGTCACCACCCGGATACCCTCCATTAATAATTAACAACCTGTCGTACTGTTCGTTACACAGAATGCTGCGTAGCCTAAAGATACCCAAGACAATATATAGATACTTAATAACCGGCGTAAACAGTTTTCGGAACAGATCCGGTATAAGCTTGCCTCGCGTTTTAATTGCCAGTCCTGAGTAGGTGGCGATGTTGTGTGTAATGAAACGGCATGGGCGCTTAAGTCGGTTTTCAATATCCTTAAGGCCTGGGTGGTCATGATTGCAGATCAGCGTAAATTCTGTACCCGGGTCAGGCCAGTGGTTGAGGAGTGTGGCAATGAATGTATCTACTCCGCCACGGTGATAGTTTTCTGTAAACAGTACAATTTTCAATAAGATAGTCTGTCCGGAATTATTTTAGTTGTTTAACAGGTTGTTAATGTATTGATGTATTGGATGAAGCTCAAATTTTCTTTGCCATTCAGTTGTTTTCAAAGTTTTATGAAACGGCGGCAACGGATCACTCTGAGCTGCCTTGAAATTTTCGATAGTCCCGATGTCCCTGTGGCAGATATCATTGTGCCATGAGGCAATACTGCCCAAGAAGTGTGGAATGATCTGTGTACTCATATCAGTTACATTGGCTGGTTGTCCAAGCAGCCATTTTAAGATCTGATTATCCAGAATATATACAGCTGCATTTGCATGGTTGCCGGGCGGGTTTTCAACTTTTTCGTGAAACTCCTGAACAATACCGTATTCATCTTGCTTAACGATTCCGCATTGCCTGGGCACTGAAGTGCTGAAAGTCATCATGGTCATAACGGTATTGGATGGGCGTCGTTTAGTATGGAAGTCTATAAAGTCGACAAAATCGCAGCAACAGTAGTTATCTGCATGAATCAGAAGGAAGTCCTTGTCTTGGAAAAAATCGGCATTTGCCCTGAGAGTCCCGGCTGTTCCCAGTAATTCCGGTTCATAGACACTGTCCACCCAGTCGGCATATTGCGGCTGTTTGAGAAAACCCGTAAAAGGTTCCGGCATATAGTGAAGGTTGACGAGGGCTCGTTCAATGCCGGCATGACGGAGGGTTTCCAGCCAGTATTCCAAGAGCGGTCTTTTGCGTACAGGCATCAGACATTTAGGCCATATATCAGTTAAAGGCCTTAAACGTGTTCCCAGGCCGGCTGATAAAAGCAGTGCTCTCATCAGGATTCTTTCCCCAGATATTTGAACCAGTCTTTTGTTGCCTCAGCGATCTGTTCTGTTGTCCATACCGGTGCCTGTCGCCAGTAGTCGATATTATCCAAAAGAGCAGCCACTCCCTGCTCAATTGGTACTCTAGGGCACCAATCCAGCATGGAGCATATCTTGGTAATATCTGCAAATGTGCAATCCGGCTCGCCAGGACGCTTAGGGATGTGTACTTTTTCTCCCTGCAGGAGTTCCACAATCCTGTTTACAGAAACGTTTTTACCACTGCCGACATTGAAAATTTCCTGTTTACAGCTACTTTTTGCGGCTGCAAGAACCGCCTGCGCTACATCTGTGACATATGTGAAGTCCCGCGTCTGATTGCCGTCACCAACTACAGTGTAAGGCCTATTTGCCAGTTTTTGTGCCAGAAATACACCGAAAACAGCTCCATAGGTGCCTGATGTGCGTGAACGTGGCCCGTATACATTAAAGAATCTAAGAGAAACCGCAGGAAGGTCATAAACTTGTGCCCAATGCATGACCAGTTCTTCTCCCATACGTTTTGTCAGTGCATATGGATATTGTGGACGAATCTGAGCATCTTCTTTTGTGGGATAATGGTCGGGTATACCGTAGCATGAGGATGAAGCAGCATAAACAAAACGCTTAATTTCATGTTCCTTTGATGCCTGCAGTACATTGAATGTACCGTCCACATTGGCCCGAAAATATGCCTCTGGTTGTTGGATTGACGGTACTATGTCGGCCAGTGCGGCCAAATGAAAGACCCAGTCTACTCCTTTAAAGCAGTTGCTCCATTCCCCTTTTTCACTTAAGTCGCATTCAACCAGGTCAATTTTACCCGAGAGATGTTTAAGATTGTCAGGTCTACCGGTACTGAAGTTGTCAAGTACAGTTACATGATGCCCGTCGTTGACCAGCGCGTCTGCAAGATGGCTACCTATAAAGCCAGCGCCGCCTGTAACAATTGTCTTCAAAGAAACCTCCTGTTATTCAATGCTGTTAAAACATCCCTAGTTGATATCAGATGAAGTTGACGTGCATCGGGGCAGCTCCGGGTTGATTATTGAGTGTTGTTTCACAACGCTTCAGCCCCCAGAGGAATTCATTTACTTTGTGTTGTAAACAAAGAGAACCACACATGGTACGGGCATCAAATTTTTCAGATGCGATTAAATTGATGACTTCCCAATAGCGGTCACTTTTCCAGAGTTCTTTGAATGAAGTCTCTGCAATATTGCCAATATGATATTTCTCGTATTTTCTGTTGAACAGCATGCCGCAGGGTGCTACAAGACCGGAACCGGAAAACTGCATAATAAGTGGAGGACCATAGCAACGGCTGTAACAGCGCTTACCGTCGGAAAGCACTTTGGACCATTTTACACTGACTTGATATGAGTCTGTTGAATAAGTTTCTGACTCCTTTAGCAGTTCCACCATGTCATGATATCCGGCATAATTCACTCCAAGGCTACCATGTTCATCATCACTACAGTGCTTGATTACCAGATAATCAACACCAAGCTCCCTGCCAAGCTTTGCCAGGGGGATGATCTGGTCTGCAAACTCCGGCAGTAGAACCATCTGAAGTCCCAGAGTTACAGACAGGCTATGTCTCTTTTTGATTGCAACACTTTTTCTTATGGTTTCAATAACCTTGTCATAATAATCTGGAGGGCAACCGTGAATTTCGGCATAACGGTTCCTCTCACCCGCCGATATGTTGAAACGCAGGTAGGTAAGTGCCGGTAGAATATCTTCAAGTCTGTCATCCCGGAGCAAATAACCGTTGGTTCCCAAAGCCATATCCAGTCCATTGGATTTGCCTCTTAAAATAGCATCATTCAGGTGTGGTGAGCATGTGCTCTCGCCATCACTTACGAAGCTGATTGCTTTTACGCCAATTTCGGCAGCGTCATCCAGAAAACGGAAAATAACATCTTTCGTCATGCGTTTGACATCATTATCCTGCAGTTGCCCATAGCAGTAGACGCATTTATATGTGCAGGCTCTTGTCAATGCACAATCTATAGTAATAGGAGCTACACGTTCTCCGGCAAGCCATGCCTTGATTCTGTCTTGGTGCCACTGTAGTTTATGTCCATCTAGTATCAGTTTTTCCATTAATTATACCTGTAGTTGTTAGATTGATTCAGAGCAGCAGAATGTCTAACTGCATCTGATATAGCATGGCCCATCATATTCAAACATGCGTTTAACATCATCGGCAACGGTCTCTTCGGTAGGTGTGAGAACTAGCAGATTGTCAAAGATCGACAACAACTTTATATCGTCATTATCAACGCAGTGCGATCTGCCCAGCCTGTGAAAAAAATTGTCGGCACCGACGCCGATCAGTTTTACATTCAGATTATGCTCACAAATGTCGTAACGGATCTGCTCAAAAGCTCTCATTACCAGAAAAGGTATCTGTGAGTAATATAAAGGCTTCAGGCCCGACAATGCCATACCGGCAGCAATTCCCATTGCGCCCTGTTCTGCGATGCCAATATTGACTGTACGGCTTCCATGGTATTTAAAGTAATCATCAAGAACCGCAAAACCCATGTCCCCGACTAGTAAAAACATTTCAGGAGTGCTGTTGAAATAACAGTATATTTCTGCCATTAGTCTCTTTTTTGACACAGCACTCATTCAGGTTCCTCGGTGTAACAGACGTAGCCATCCTCTGTGGGGCATCGGAAATGGTATCTTGGGACATTCTCCATAAAGTCAATCCCTTTACCTTTAGTGGTTCTGCAGAAAAGGATAAAAGGGCCTGAGGCCGATTGAGTTGGATCAAAGAAGCAAGCCATGGCTTCAGTTAATTGCTGTTCATCATGGCCATCAATATCGATGAATCTGTTTTCTGCATAAACCTTAAGTAGTTCGGCAAGTTTGCTGCTATCAAGTGCAACATCCTCGGTTTTGTCCATAGCCTGTAATCCGTTAGCATCAATAATAACAAGCAGGTTGTTCAGTCTGAAATGACAGGCAAACTGTAATGCCTCATGATTGCTTCCTTCCTGCATTTCACCATCACCGACCATGCAGATAACGCGGTTGGGTTTTTGTTGCCTGGAAAATGACAATGCCATACCGACAGCTATTGGCAAGCCATGTCCCAACGAACCTGTTGAGGCTTCAAGCATGTAATCGGCATTCATGGAAAGGCAGCCGGTAAGTGACGATTCGTCTGTATAGAAGAGGTCAAGCTCTCTGTCTGGAAGTATGCCGAGTTTGTTCAGTATCACATAGTAGGCATATGCACCATGCCCTTTGCTTAATATGAACCTGTCACGGATATCATCTCTAGGGTTATCCTGATTGTAGTTTAGATAGTCTCTAAACAGCACAGTCAGGATTTCAACCGTTGATAGAGAAGGAGCCAGATGACCGGCGCCTGTTCTGCATGACAATGCTATTGTGTCTCTGCGGACTATTTCAGAAGAGAGTGTATGCCTTGATGGTTTCATGAGTATTCGGCTTAAATAAAGTTTACATGAGATGACGGGTGCGTCAGCTCCCAAAGGTACAGGTTGATCTCGTCCATGCGGCAGTTCATACGGCAACATTCCGTATCAAGCTCGTTAGCAACCATTTTCATGGATGTTGCCCGTTTTTCGCCTGCCCATATCTGTTCGAACGTCTGGTCGTTGATGTTACCGTAATTGAAGCGTTCATCTCCAAGATATGTGCTACATCCCCACACATTGCCATCCGAATCTATGTACGACCAGAAGGGGAGGGCAAGACAGCGTTGATAGCCTCTCTGTGTACGGTGCATTTTCTTCATGGTATTTGCGCGAAAAATCAGAGTGAAATCAGAGTCGTTAAACTTCGAAAGTTCATCAACCAAACGGATGTAAGGAGAATAATCAAAGCCTTCATATTCATGGGTAATGCTTTTCAAATGCTGCGAATATGGCTTGATGACAAGATATCTTAATCCGATGCTTCTGCATTGGTTTGCCAACTGTTCAATTTCATGTGCATTTTCAGGTAGCAATATCATCTGGGCGCCGATAGTGCAGTTATCTCCTGTTGCCTTCAGATGATTACAAGCGCTAGCCAGATTATCAAACACTCGGTCAAAATCTGCGGCCTTGGTACGGTGTATGGAAGCATAGGTTTCCGGAGTTCCTGCATTCAGGCTAACCTTGATCCACGAAACGCTTGATGAAATCTCCTTGAAAAGCTCCTTCTTCAGTAAAACACCGTTGGTAGTAATAGCGACATCAATGCCGGATGACTTAGTATGGTTAATGATCCCGGCAATATCCTTGTGTAGCAGGGGTTCGCCTTCACCGGCATACATAATACTTTTCAGGCCAAGTTTACCCAGTTCGGCCAGTCTTTTCTTTAAAATTTCAGAATCAAGAAAGTGCGGACGGTATGCCATATAGTCCAGTCCGCAAAAAGTACAGCGATGATTGCAGGCACCAGCCGGAGAAACCTCCATATAAATTGGATAGACGGTTTCCCCGTCCAGCCATTTGGCAACCTCCCGGGGATGAAACAACAATTTATGGCTATCGATCCTGAAATTATCCAATTGTACCCTCCATAATTGTATCCAGAATGCAGTGGCAGATAAGCGAATGGTTCACCTCGACAATACCATAATGGCATGATGGCACATAAAAGTTGATATCGCCCATTGATGAAAGAGGGTTGCCTTTGTCAAAACCCGACATGGTAATCACACCGGCACCTTTAGAACGGGCTGCTTTTACACCGTTTAGGATGTTTTCAGAACGTCCGGAGCTGCTGATTGCAATCAAAATGTCGCCTTCTGACATGAACATCTCAACTGGCTTTTGAAACACCTGGGGATATCCGCAATCGTTGCTGATGCAGGTGAGTAATGAAGGATCAGTGAAAGCGAGGGCCTTAATGCCAGCAGTTTTCCAAAAATCAACGGACATATGGCTGGTGATGGAAGCACTTCCGCCATTGCCAATGAAGTACAGAGCTTTCCCTGTTGCACCGGCCAGTTTTATCGCGCCAACCGCATGATTTAAACCTGTGCAAAGTGATACTTCATTTCCATTGACTGATACGACGGTGTTGTTTACAGCCTCGGAAAATCCTAAAATATGTTTTTGGATGAATTGTTCCATTACTGCTCCTTGATTTTGTAAAGCGCATCTACAAGTTCCAGTATCTCATGCTTTTCAACCGGCTTTTTGTTGCCGACAATCTGAACTGCCAAGGCTCCTGCCAAGTTGCCAATGAAAGAAACCAGCTCAGGTTCCATGCCTTGGACAAAACAGGGTGCTGTGTAGGAAAAGAAGGCATCTCCGGCCCCAATGATATCAACAACTTTTGTCGCCAGCGCCGGTGTTCTGATGATTCTGCCGTCACGGGTAAAACAGATGGAACCTTCACTGCCCAGTGTTATGATCAGATACTCCGTATTCACCTGCCTCATGAGTTCTGCCCCGACCTGTTCTATATCGGCATGCTTCATCTGGGTTGCGAGACGCGCTTCGGGCGCATCAAGGCATATGAAGGCTGTTCGCTTGAATTTGGTGATTAGATTGTATCCGGCGTTGGCCCCATTGGTCTGAGTATTAACTGCCAGTTTGCAAGAATGACGCTCCAATGTAGCCTGAATTCGGGAGGAAATTATACCATGCCCGAAATCTGAGACAAAGACCAGGTCATATTGCGGTATTGTTTGCTCAAGATACTCAACAATTTTATCTTCGAGTGCAGCTTCCACAAAATCATCGTTGATATAATTGATTTCAAACATCTTGTGTTTATAGTTTTTGTTGATATAGCGCCGCTTGATAACAGTGGGGCCGTCTTCCCGGTAAAAAAACTTTGTACTGACATTCGGACGCAGGTTTTCTTTTACGAATTCTTCGCGAGAATCATCATTACCCAGAAGCGAAACCATATGTACTGTACCGCAGGTGCATGCCAGATGATTGGCGATGGCAAAGACCCCGCCTGCAAAAACTTCCTGGTCGACATACCTGTTGACGATAAGTTGAGATTTTGGAGATTTTCCAAGTGTTTCGCAATAGCAGTACTCGTCTATGATGCCATCTCCGATAAGCAATACCTTGGTATCTTTCAGTGTACTTATCTGTCTGGCTATATCCTGGAAATTGTACCTGTTTCTAAATTCAGTTATGAACTTTCTGATATTCTGAGGGTACACATCCAAAAAATCATTTATTATTTCAGACGAACTGAAGGTGAACCCTGATGTTTCGTGAATCCGGCATTTTTCCAGATAAAATTCACGTTCTTCGTTAAAAACCTTTTCATGGATAACCTGGTTTCGCTCTTTATAGGCCTTTCCCTTTGCAAAGACGTCAGGTTTTATCTTTTTGATGCATTCAAAAGGGGGAGAGTCGTCAACTATGCAGACATAATCGGCAATAGTAAGAGCCGCAACGTTTTCAGCACGTAGTTTTTCTGGGAAAATCGGCCTTCCAGACCCCTTTCTCACGTCGCGGTCCCTTACTATACTGACAACCAGAATATCTCCCTGATTTTTGGCATCCTGCAGATGCTGGATAATGCCCGGATGTATCAGGTCGAAAATACCGTGACTTTGTACTATGCTTTTGCCTGTATCCCTGAGCTCAGCAAGCTTGATGAGCAGATCGTCTACATCAAGAATTTTGGGATTTGTAATTGGTGTATTCACAGGGTTTCCTATTGGAATATTAATAGTTAAACAAATGATCTAATGTTTTGACAGAGAACAGAAAATAGTATCACTGATACCGGCAGAAGACAAAGATGCTGCATAAGCTTCATCAAGTCTTTCATTGTCCAGAAAGGCCCATTTGATGTGCCCCCCAGGTTTGCCCTTTGACAACCAATGCAGGTGATTGGCAAGCGAATAACGCTGAATATGCTGAACGTGGTTTGTCTTAAAACCGCTCTGATCAGCCAGTTTTTTTATGGTTGCTGCATTAAACAGAAAAAGATGACAGCTCCAGTAAGTGAAATCAGTGAAAGCATCGCATTCATAGAGTGTCAGCAAAGCATCTTCAGAATTTGGTACTTCAATAATTATCTGGCCGTCCTGAGACAGTTTATCGCCCAGTTGTTTTAACAAGTTTCCCGGATCAGGGAAATGCTCAAGCACATGAAAAAGTGTTATGATATCATATCGTCCGGGCACATTGCACAGATTATTGTATACCTCAAGACTGTTTTTACTGAAATGTCCGGCAAGCCTTGATTCCACCTCCACACCGCAGCAGCTGGAAGCTGTGTGCCGGGCATGCATCAAAAAACCGCCGGCACCGCATCCGAAGTCGAGCAGGCGCTTGTTTTCTATGGTTCTTCTCAGCTGTTTATAACGGCGTTCGTCATCGGCAGCGGACTGGCGTAACCATGCGTTTGTGTCAATATCCCGGGCATGCATCCCTGAATCTTCATAGAAGGTTGTATGAATATGTTCAAAAGAAGAAAGAAACACAAGGCCGCAATTGCTGCATTGCAGTATATCGATATCGGCATTGTCTCTGACAGTTCCACAGCGTTTTAACAGATTTTCTGAACCGCAAAGATAGCATCTAGAGTTCATAAAAGGGAGATCCTTTATACGTATTGAAATACAGTGTCTCTTATTGCCTGGTAAGCTGGTTTAAATGCATCACAAGTCATAAAGTATATTCTTTTTTCCAGTGTTTCAGCCAAATAATTGTCTTCAGAAATCTCCAGCAATCTGGTGAGTTTTTCAGAGAATAGTTCATAGCTGTTGACATTCAGGCACCAATCTCCGGCAATCGGCGTATCATAGTTGGGATCTCCGGAAAAATTGCAGAAAAGCACCTTGCTGCCCCATCCAAACGCCTCGTAAGCGGCAGTTGAGGTGACAGACAGGGTGACGCGGCTTTTGTCAATTGCAACAAATGTCGACATGGCTATGCGGTCATTTGGAAATATTTGGGCAGAGCTCCCGTAAAGTTCGTTATAATGTTTCAACTCTTCCGGTTCATGGCTGCGCATGGCCACTGCCAGGGAAAGCCTGTTTTCCTGGACATACCGCTTAATGTAGCTTTCAAGTCTGGTTACAGCAAAACGGAACTGGTTAGTCTTATCGTTCATTATATGCGGTGCCTGCTGAGAAATAAGGCAGATATCAAAGGTCTTATCATTTTCAGCAGTTCTCAAATGTGATTTGTACCATGAGGCCAGCAGTGACCCGACCGGGTAGGCATTATTTACAATATGCCCGTATCTTCTGAGCAGATCAGCCTCTGATGCCCCAAAACAAAACCAGTTGTCCAGATATATAGTGCTTCTCCTATCCGGAGGTTTTGGCAGATAGGGGTATTGAAGCAGGGACGGCCACCTAGTGCCATTCTGGATAAAGAACCACTTTGGCTGTGTATATAATCTGCCGGCCAGCTGGAAGTCCGAACCATTGTCAATATAACTGATTACTACTTTGGGGTTGAGATACTTGAGTACACTGACGTAATAAAGGGCGTTCCAGTAAATCTTGAAAAAGCCTGCTTCAATGTGCAGAGCCTTGTGGAAATTAAAGACCAGGTTGAAAAATATGGCGGCATTTAACTGGAGACTGGTTAACAGGCAGGGGAGAACAGTCGTCTTCTGATCCCATAACACCATCTGGCGTATAAAACTGCTCCCATTTTCATCCAGTATGACAATATCGTTTTTCTCAAGTCTGCAATACGAAACCTTTGTCAGCAGCAAGCGAAGACTGGCAAAAAACTTGAGCTGCTTTTTCATGTGTGTGTGCTGCCTGCCGCAGAAATCAGCAGCCCGCAGACCTCCCTAACAGCTCCGCCTCCACCTTTTGCCGTCAGGATGATATCTGCCACTTTTTTTACTTCATCCACAGCATCAGCCGGACATGCACTTACCCCGGCCATATTTATGGCTGGCAAGTCATTGACATCATCGCCAATATAGAGGATTTGAGACAGCTCAAGACCAGCTTCATCGGCCATAAGGCGCAGGGCGTTTTCCTTGTCTATTATGCCTTGCATAACGTGATCGAATTTTAGTTTTGCAGCTCTTCTGCTGACCATCGTGGTATTTTCAGAAGTGATGATGCCGGTTTTAAAACCGGCCTGTCTGAGCAGTTCAAGACCTTTTCCATCACGTGTATTGAACTTTTTAAGTTCATCACCTTTTTCGGAATAATACATGCCTGCGTCTGTCAAAACCCCATCCACGTCAGTCACCAGCATGCGGATATCTTTCAGGCGGATGGATGCATGCTTTTGCAACCGCGCATTCAGGAGATGTTCGGTTACAAGCCAGTCAATCGGCTCATCAAGGTCGATATAGGCTTCCTCAGGCATCTCATAATGGGTTATCCTGCCGGATATGCGGCAGCCAGTGGAAAGGATGCTATCTCTGGACGAGATGTAAAAAGCGCCGTTTTCCATAAGATGCCCGGAAAATTCCTGTCGTCTTGGTCTGGTCAGTGGATTGTAGTTGGCGGGCTCAACAGTTTCATGCTCGGTTTTTTGCCATATGAACTGTTTTTGCCTTACAAGTGACAGCAAAGAATCGCACTGGGATGTTTTGAACTTGTCCCATGCCCCGTTCAAATCGTCGGCAGTCAAGAGAGGGGAGGTGGCCTGAATGAAAAGTACATGTGAACATTGAATATTGTTGCAGAATTCAAGCAAGGCCGATTCTGAAGAAGCTTCGTCAGTACAGGTTTCCGGGCTGCGGCCGATAACCTTTATCCGCTCGCTGCCCAGAGATGTGACACATTCTGCAATGCGCTCGGAATCTGTGGCAACGAAGACCATATCTATGGCACTGCACCCCAGTGCTGCTTCGATGGACCAATGAACAAGGGGCTTGCCAGCGAGTGGTTTTATATTTTTAAATGGTATGGACTTGCTGCCGCCCCTTACGGGTATAAAGGCAACCAGTCCGTAAGTTTGAGTATTCACAATTAGGTTCCTGTCTGGTTAGGGGTTACCAGGCGGTCCACCCGCCGTCAGCCATGATTACCGTACCGGTCATATATTTTGATGCATCGGAAATCAGGAACACCATTGGTCCGATTATATCGTCAGGCTTGGCCATGCGTTTCAGGGGAGTCTGGGCTGTGTATCTTTTGTGGAACTCCGGGTGCTGGTGGGAATTGTCCTGGACGCCGCCGGGACAGAGGCAGTTTACGCGTATGCCATCCGCAGCGAGATACGTGGCCAGGTATCTGGAAAAATTGTGTATGCCGCCTTTGATTAATGCGTATACGGCGGGCGATGTCATTTCTGTCCCTTCATAAATATCAAAATGCGGGCCAACTGCTCCATAAATGGATCCCATATTAAGAATGACCCCGCTCTGCTGAGCACGCATATATTTGGCTGCTTCCTGGCAGCACAGAAAATATCCGCCGGCATTATCGCAGAGGTTTTTGTACATGGACTCCGGTTTTACGTTCTCGAACAGCGACAGCCAGTCATCGGTCTTGGGCCAGGCATTGTTGATGAGAACATCAATTCGGCCGAACCTCTGATTTATTTCGGAAAAAAATGCTTTTATGGAGTCCGGACTGGAGATGTCCAGTTGGATGCCGCACGGTTTGATCCCATTATAATCCTGCAGCTCACGGAGCTGTTTATCCAGCTTATCCATGTTACGAACACCCACGACAAGTTGCGCACCAAGTTGTGGTATTGCTTCCATGGCTGCTTGGCCGATCAGGCCGGTCCCGCCTGTGAGGACCACGATTTTATTTTTGAGCTTAAAATACTCCAGTATTTTCATTTTACCAGTGCCCCCAGCAGCTTCATATCGCACTGTTCTGTACATTTGATTCCGCATGGCATTTCAAAATGGGCTTGCCTGAATTCTTTATAACTGTTGCCGTTCCAGATATCTTTCAATGAATCGGTCCTGGCATCGCCGAGTATGATTTCATTGTTGAAATCCTCAACACACATGGCACATTCACCATTTGATTTTACTGTCATGGAACTCCACGGGAACTGACAGAATTCTGTCCAGTGAATGGACTGCGTTTCGTGTTTTGCCTCCTGATACCACTGCTGGTCCTGACTCTTCAGATAAAGATACACATCATGCTCTTTGAAAGATGCCTTCAGTTGTTCAAACTCATCAAACTGGCTGGCCCGGTTAAGGTTAAGCATAGTGATGACAATTGTTGTGGAATAATTTTTCTGAGCTTTAATCTCAAGCAGCTTCATTATCTTATTGTATGAGTCTGAAAAATTCGATGCTGATCCGCGTACTTTTTTGTGCAGCAGGTCATCAGTGCTTTCTATCGAATACTTGATGTAGCCTAGCCCGTTTTCAAACATTTCAACACTGCGGTCCACATTGATATTAGCCGGGTTGCAGCTGAAATAGGAAGGAATACCCTTTTCGGTCATCAGTCTGATTCTGTCGGGCATGTGTCTATCCAGAAGCGGATCACCGTATCCGTGCAGGACAATAACTTTGGGGATGATATGCAGGAAAAAATGATTCTCACTCATATCATTTCTGGGGATGTGGTAACTGTTTTCGACAAACTGCTGCCATTCCTCCCACTCTGCTGCTGTATAAGGGCGCAATTGGCTGATTATGTCGTTGAACACATCAACAGACATGGTTTCAATCTGTCGTGTCATCATCGTTGTTCTGGGACACATCTCGCAGCGCATATTGCAGGCGTTGGTGGTCTCAATATTGTAGACGACCGGTTCATCACGGCGGAACTGTTCCAGCTGTTCCAGTACGGCCTCACGGCCGCTGACTTCGCCGCGCATAATACGTTGTTTTAGTTCAAACACTTTTCTGTAAAAATAAATATCAATCAAGAGCAGTTCCTCCTGGTATTTGGTTTATCAGTTTCAAGCAGTTTGCGTTCATGGCAGATTCAGCAGAGATTAGCCACGGTATTTGAGTTTTTCTCTTTGAACCTTCTCAATATCAAGAATATCTTCCGATTTGTATGTGAGTGATTCCTGGGTGACGAGCAGGTTTCGCATCAGGCGCCTCATGCCGTCCGGTTCAAGTGAGGCCGCATGGTCTGTTCCTTTCCAGGTCCTGTTAAGGGTAAAATGGCGTTCAATGATGGTTGCACCAAGTACGTAAGCGGCAACGTCAACAGCAAAACCGTTATGATGCCCTGAAAAGCCGATCTCCTTGACCCGTTTGCCGAATGTATCCTTTAGCCGGGTAATTTCAAGCAGACAGACATCCTTAAATGGCACCGGATAACCTGATGTGCAGGCATACAGCACAAGATCCTGATTGCGATTTTTGTTTTCAAAGAAGCGAACCAGTTCTTCTTCTTCCTCTTTGGTGGTCATACCGAAGGAAACATGTATTTCTCCCTGGTAGTTATCGCACAGCCATTCCAGCATTGCGTAATTGTTGTTGCATGCAGATGGCACCTTGATCAGATTCGGGTTTAGGGATGCAATCTCTTTTGCTGAGGTCAGGTCCCAGACGGAAGTCGTATATTCAAGGCCGAAAGATTCGCAATAGTTTTTTAACTCACGGTGCTGTTCCAGGTTGAATTCAAGAAATTCCCTGTGGGCGCCATAGGTGTCGCCATATGAAAAAGCAGGGTTGGGGTGCGGTGCGTTGTACTGTTCCGGTGTCAGTAGCTCACGGTTGTTTCTTTTCTGGAACTTTACGGTGTCAACCTTGCAAAATATGGCGGCCGTAGATATGAATTCCTTGGCGATTTCAAAGTCACCCATATGGTTACAGCCGACTTCTGCAATCAGTTTTGGTTTTTTATAATCCGTCATTAATTGTCTCCTTAACATTTATCATGTTCCCATTTTCAATTTTGTAAACTGCATTGCAGCGCTCCAGCGTGGTTAGCCTGTGGGCCACAATGACAAGAGTTTTGTAACCTTCCAGTTTTTCTATTGCTGCCATGAAAGAACGCTCTGTATCATGATCAAGCGCCGAAGTCGCTTCATCCAGCACAAGCAGTTGCGGATCGTGGTAAAGGGCTCTGGCAATCCCTATCCTTTGGCGCTGCCCGCCAGAAAGGCAGATGCCCTGTTCTCCGATCTCACTTTGCAGGCAATTGGGCAAAGATCTGACAAAGTCAGCCAGTTGGGCGATTTCAAGCACTTCCCAGACCCGATCCTGGTTGATCCTGTCGTCCGGTATACCCAGTGCAACATTTCTGGTTATGTTGTCGTCAATCAGGTAAATCTGCTGCGGGATATAGCCGATGTTGCATTGCCAGCGGCGTATTTTAGTTGAAATATCAGAACCGTCAACCTCTATTAGCCCTTTTTTCGGTGAAAGCAGGCCCAGCAACAGATTTACGAACGTTGACTTACCTGAGCCTGACGCACCTATGATGCCGATTGATTCTCCCTGTCTGACCAGGAGGTTTACATTGTTAAGCACACTGTTTTCTGCTACCGGATAGCGATAGGACATGCCAGTGATCCGGATTTCCTTTTCTATCTCCAACCTTGCAGATTCAACCGGTTTGAGCAGGTTCTTTTCGGAATTGCTGATTAGATCAGCATAGATATAGTCAAGTTGGACCATGCCAAACCTGATACCTGTCAGCATGGTTGCAATCCTGTTCATAGCAGGCATAAGTCTGAAGGCGGCCATGGCAAACAGGCCAAGTGTCGCCATAAGGGTCTGGGGCGGCTTTCCCTGCAGCAGATGGATCAACACAATAAGCACTATCGCTGTAACTGTAACTATCTCAAAAAACACTCTTGGAAATGCCAGCAGTACCTGGTGTTTTGCTGTGGCTGTCCCTCCTCCAGTGCTGTTTTCCAAAAATTTATCCAGAAAGTACCTTTCGCGTCCAAGCACCTTCAGTTCTTTGATGCTGCCGATGCCCTGATTAAGCCATTTTATCATGCCGGCAAATGCGGTGGTGCTGATACGTGAATACCGTTGAACTCTTTTGTGGGAAAACATGTATGACAAGGCGAGAGCAGCGCCAGAAAATGAAAGAGCGGCGCCAGACGATACCGGGTCAACAGCCAGCAGTAGGGCAAATATGGTGGCGGCAACAACTGCCTCTGAAAATATCCCCAGCAGGTTAAGCAGCACACCGTTCGCAACCATGGAAACCGAGCCGTGCAGGTTGCGTTGAAGGTCGGCACTGTTTGCAGAAAAGAAGAAATCATATGGTCTGCTCAGATATGCAGTAAACAGGTCTCTGGACATGGCAATCTGTTTGCGGGCAACGAACCTGTTCTGAAGATAGCACAAAAGGAACAGAAAAATATTTTTGAAAATGAAGAAACATACGAGCAGCAAACAGGCCCATAGTATAAAAGTCTGGTGTGTTGGTGCACCTGTTAGTGCATAAAGCGATGTCGCAGCCGGATAATGAGTGATGATGCCCGGATCAAGTACAAGGGCAATAAATGGCAGAATAATGCCTATACCGGCTGCTTCAAGCAATGCACCAAACAGCATCAGCAGAACCAGAAATAGTGTCTGACAACGTTCTCTCGAATTTAGGAGAGAATATATTTTGATGATCAGGCTCATTATTTGTACTAGTCAATAGATATGTCTAAGTTTATTTAGGATTACTTTGAGGGTCCATTGTATACCATTCTTTTTCATTTCCAGGTAGTAATCATGATAAAACCTACTAAATGAAAGCGGTGCAGGGAACATTTGTCTGAATTGACGGTATGCCAGAGGGGTTACCATAAAATCCAGTTCATGTTTCAGCGCATTAACGGAGAGCTGAAAAAATACAGTTTCCAAACGTGCTGGTTCATCTGCCAGAAAAAGGTATTCATTTGTTTGCAGTTCTTCGATTTTCAGAATCACTCGGGACCTGAACCCCATAATCCCGACAAATCTATGTGTTATATCTGCCAAATAGCCATTTCCCAATATTGCTACGCTACGGTCCTGAACGAGGTCCCAGAAATATGCGGCTAATTTTTCCTTGAACTGCTCAGCTGTATCAAAACTGGCCAGCTGTTTTATCATGTTATAAATTGCGTTTGCCTCATCAATCTTCCTGTGATCTGTTTTGCCTTCTGCATAATGATAAAACAAAGGGCGTTCCATGTATTCCAGATTGCCGTTGCCATGATCGCTGAACCAGTTCAGGTGACAGGCAATCATGGGGATATTCGGTCGGTCAAAACTGACGGTATAGTCTTGTGAAAGCGGTCTCATATCTATCTGAATACCTTGATCAGAGTCCTGAACAATATAAACCTCTGATTGGTTGAGGATCAGCTTCTTTGCCAGTACAGTATCCAGGGTATAAACGGATGGCCCGTCCGTAGGTAGCTGAAAATCAGTCTCCGGTAATAACATAAGAGGGGTGAATTGTGAGCTGCGGATCACGAAAGAGTTGTTGCCGGTCTGCCAACCCAGAAGACATGGAGAGTCATTGGGGAAATGTCGTGAGTTCCACAGGAAAAAATCAGACCCCGGATGCTTGTGCCTGTGCCAGAGCTCCAGCAGGTTGTCTGGCGATATGGATATGTCGGGCAGACCGGCGTTGCAGTATGTCGGCAGCAGTTCTTCAAGGAATGAATCGCGGATTGCGGGGAGTTGCAAGACCAGCACACCTTTATATCCTTGTTTAATGGCATTTATGGCTGTTTCAAATGAGTTATGGGAATACACATGGTCAGGTATGATAAAAACGGCAAACGCACTGTTCTTCCTGGCGTTGGCAATTGCTCTATTATGACAGGTGGTCATTGTAAACCATGTGTTCTGCCGTGATTGCTCCTGTTCGATGTCAACAAACTCGATGTCCACGATAGTTGACAGATATCTGAATGCATCACAACTCATCATGGTGGATTCGTCGCTTTTATGGGTGTAAATTGTGAAACAGCATCTACCGAATTTTGACAGGGCAGGCAGGTTCCCGGCGGCCAGCAGGGTAGGGAGGGTTACCTTCAAAAACAGGTTAGTGTAGGCTTCTCCCCATACAATCATATTTAAATAGAATTTAGTTTCCAATGTTCCTCTGTGACTTTTTTGATATTAAATACTTTGTCAACTGAAATGGTTATTCAGCGGAAGATTGCAGTGTGTCCCTGATTTTTTTTGCGGGTACTCCTCCCCACAATTCTCTGTCTGGAATGTTTTTGGTAACAACAGCGCCAGCAGCTACAATTACTCGGTCACCAATGCAGACGCCAGGGGTAATGACAACCTTGGCGCCAATCCATACTTGTGAACCTATTGAAATTGGGCATTTCAAATCTTCTGTCCCAACATGGTTGACATTCTCAAAACAGCAGAAGGGCCCGATCTGGCATTGGTCGCCAATGACAATCGGTGCGGTACCTTCAAACCTGCATCCCATATTTATGAAAACACCTTTTCCAAATTGCAGGCCACTCAATTGCGTACACCAGAATGGGGATCTGATATATGAATAGAAAATACTTGTTCTTGCTCCGCCAATATTGAGAATAAGATTTCTTAATGGTGACAATGAATAAAAATCCGGTATGCAGTTAAATACAAACAAAGCAATTCTCGAACGCAATAAGAGCATATCAAGACGCAGGCGCTCATTCCAATATATTTTCAAACCTCGAATAATTGTATTCATGAAAATGATCTTTTTATGTTTGGAATAACTGGAGACATGGAGTCAAAGTAATCTGCCACAGTTTCCCAGCTGTTTTTTTTGAGTCCTTTGGGAGTAACAATATAGTTTTCCATGTATGTTACGTATGCTGGTTGATTGACAAGCATTTCAGCAGAAAAATCTATCGTATCAATAATATTAGGGATGTCCAGGTTAATGGCTTGCTTACCAAATGCCTCAGCCATTGCATCAGGTATTACTTCGCCGTCGAACAAGGGGTCAAAATTGAATTTTGTAAACAGAACAGGCTTGTTATAAAGAACAGCAAAGTTTAAAGACAGGCTGTCATGTGCAATCACCATATGTGCATGTTTGACCAGGTTAAGTGTATTGCCTTTATAGATAGATCTGTTGCCGAAAAGATCAAGCTTGTCATCATAGAATGATTTGGGGTGCGCGGCTATTATTACTTTGTATCCCGTCTTGTTTTCTGCCAGGTCAAACAAATCACGCATTTTAGGATAGTAATCTTCCGGTGAGATCAGTGGTTTGCCTAGCAGAATAAAGTCTTCATGGTAAGGCCAATAATTGTCCAGAAACACAATATAATCAGACTCAGATGCAATTCTGTTGTTTTGCTTTTGTTCTTCAAGATACAGGCTGTAATCATAAGCTGATGTCCAGATAATATTTGTACTCTCTGATATTAAGGGGTGGGTTGCAGTAATTTTTCCACCGGCGACAAAAAAATCAGCTGAACGAATGCCTGTATAGCTCGGTTTCAGAAAGGAAAACAGCTTGTTGATTACTAGTGAGGGTTTTTGGGTTAGTTTAGAAATGGTTCTTTTCCACGAAAATCTTTGAAGTTTAGGTGATGGGTGGCTATTTTGGAGTTGTAAACCATAAAAACGCCTAAACTTTGATAGGGTGCGGAATATCTGCCAGGTTTCAATACGATACCACATAAAAAGCAGGAAAATGGTGTTGTCAGGCTGTGATTTTATTGCATTAACAACAGCAGACAATTCCTTGAAAAAACGCACATTGTTGAAGCAGTCCACATGTACATTGTTTTTGCATTTGTCGTTATATTGTGGATGAAATATGGCTGAAATATCCCATAACTCAACAGAATAACCACGACTTCGCAGTATGTTAACGCCAAAGGCATTTGACATATGCTGATTGAAAATTACTTCAGAGAGATATATTATTTGAGTACTTTTAGGCATTTACAGGAGGGTTATGACAGATTTATGAAATTTTTGATAATCTGAAGTCCGACCCGTCCGCTTTTTTCGGGATGGAACTGGCAGCCATAAATGTTGTTATTCTGGATAGCCGCAGAGATAATACGACCATTGTAAAAGCAGTCTGCCAGACGGTTTTGTGTGTTGGCTGGAACAGCAGTAAATGAATGAACAAAATATACAAAAGCACCATGTTCGATATTGTCTAAGATGGTGCCATTCCAATTTGAAGTTTCAGAAGGACTCAAACTGTTCCAGCCAATATGCGGGATCTTGTGATGAGTGCCATTTATGCCTGTATCGGGTATAATTTTTACCTCGCCATGAATTATTCCTAGCCCAAGATTTGTTTCAAATTCTTCACTAGCATCCAGCATCATTTGCATTCCCAGACATATTCCAAGAAATGGTTTCCCTTTGAGGCAGTGCTCAAGTATCGGTTCGATCAGGCCTTTGTTGCGAAGTCCTTTCATGCCATCACCAAATGCACCTACGCCAGGGAGAACCAGCGTACATGCATTTGCAATATCTGATGGTGAGTCTGTTACTTTCACATTTGCATGGTGATATTCAAATGCCCTTACTACGCTGAGGATATTACCTATGCCATAATCGGCTATAACTATAGTTTTCACTAAACAATTCTCCGGGTATTTATTCCAGCTTCTACGACTGCTTGCCGGATGTTGTCCATCGAGTACTTATTGTAATGTAGTATATGGGCCACTGCAACGGCATCTGCTTTTCCGATTTTTACTGCTTGGACAATATCATCAGGGGAACCAGCCCCTCCGCCAGCTATTACGGGGATTGTAACCGATCCTGATACAGCTTTGATCAGTTCAGTATCAAAACCTTTGGCAGTACCTTCACGGTCCACAGAAGTAAGCAGTATTTCGCCTGCCCCCAGCTCGACACCCTTTTGGGCCCATTCAACAACATCAAGTCCGGTTTTTTCACGGCCGTTATCATAGTAGACTTCCCATTTACCTGGTCCTGTCTGCTTGGCTTGTATTGATAACACCATGCATTGCGAGCCAAATTTTTTTGATACTTCTGTGATCAGCGCTGGATTTTTAATAGCAGCAGTATTTATGGCAACCTTGTCTGCCCCGGCACGCAAGATTTCCCTGACATCATCTACTGAACGGATACCGCCTCCGACTGTTATCGGAATGAAGACATCTCCTGTTGCACGTTTGACAATGTCAACCAGGCTGTTTCTTTCGTAAAGGCTGGCAACAATATCAATATAGATTATCTCGTCGATACCCTGCTCATAGTATTTTTTTGCAAATGCATTGGGATCGCCGAGTTTTCTAAGTCCCTCCAACTGTACGCCTTTTACAAGATTAGGGCCTTTAACATCAAGTCTTGCAATGATGCGGATATTTGCCATGCTATTCATAAGAGACATCTTTAAGCTCCGAAGACTGTATGGCGTAATTTCCATGTGTTGTTTTCATACATCCAGAGATGAGGAGAACGGAAACTATCTTGAAGTGAAGTAAAATAGTCTCTATCCATAATGGGCTGCTCAAACATTTTTGACGCAACTGGATACTCTTTTTCAGGGATACTGAGATAGGCAAATAGCTCATTAATAAAACGTTCCGGGAACTCTCCGTCAAATTTCTTTACGAGTGCAACACCTTCTTCACGAGTGATTTCGTTATTTCTGATCTCCTGGGCTGCATCATAAGTTGCGCGCCCAATTCCGAATTTAATATATGTTGTGTAATAATGGAGGTCGTCAATACGGTCGTCGATACTGTTATATTTGCTGTATGTGCCAGGTGTTCTTTCTGGTGAAGGCTGAAATCCACCATTTTCTACAGCATAATAATAGCATTCCTGAGGATGCCACTTAATGTAATATCCCAGATAATGGACTTCAATATTCTTCTTTACTATTTCCTCAGGGTTGGCAGGATAATATGGTTGCAAATCATTATCTTCAAAACCGAAGCTGCCTTTTAAATCTGCTACTGAGACCCCGCCCAAATGGACTTTTGATTTGTCTTCTGCTGTAAAGTATGACCAGTCGCGTTTGGCTGTCTTTGTATCGGCGATAGGGTTTCCATATTCGGCCTCATTCTCACCATAAAAAATGAGAGAGATGTTGTGAAGCAGAGCCATCTTGGGGGCTAATGATTTCTGGCCAAAAATGAATGGCTGAAATGGATGAAAAAGGTTTTCAACTGCAAGCCTTGTAAGAAGCCTGTGTATTTTGCCATTGGGTGTACACAGGAAATTATCAAAACCGGCGTTTATCCAAGCCTGAAAATTTTTCCAGCCCCAGTCTGTATAGATGTGCGGAGCCCAGGTTACGGTAAGAGGATGCATTCCGTACTTGTATTTGAGGATGTGAGCCTGATAAAAACTGTCTTTACCGCCTGAACCAGGCACAAGACAGTCGTATGAACCATCTTTGCTGCGATGCTTGTCACACAATTCGACCAGCTCTTTTTCCCGTTGTGCCCAGTCGATAGTATGTTGTTTATGCTCGGCAACATGGCATGCATCGCATACACCATCTTTATCAAATCCGATGGTCTGCTTTTTGGAGTCCTTTGTGTGAGAATACTCAATAGCAGAGTTAGGCCGCTGGTTTGAGATAACACACTTTTTACAGAAACTGACTTCTGCAGGAAGTCCGTATTTAGTGGCAAGCTGGGTTGCGGTAGGGGAAAATTTATCAAAATCAATTTTACCCTGTTTATTATATTTATCCATATTGTGTCCCCTTTTTTGGAATAGTATTTATGTAAGCTTTAATTACTTTATGTATTGTAACAAGCGACCTTGGTTGAAAAAATGCTTAACAGTGTTATCTGAACTCAGAGCGTATGAAATGCGGGCATAACTTTTTTCATTACCATGGTATCCATCGTGGGTTTCATTGTCATTTGAGCCGTACCAAGTAATGTCGCTGAAATCATGAAATTGTACGGATTCATCACGGCACAATTTTACCAAAGCGGATTTAGATGTATTCATGAAGCCATTGTGGTGTGCGGACGTTAGAAGGAGTGAGTATATTTCATGGGCATAGGGCGGTGCAAATACAATCAATTTCTCGCTTTTAGATTTCAGTAATCTGATAAATGATTCTAATTGAACCAACCTGTGTTGGGAAATGTTACTGCCATAGGCAAATACCCCTCTTCCTTCATGTATTGCTTTAACTTCGGATGAATAATCCTTTTTAAGAGTGCCTGTAATCACTGAACCGTATTGCCAACTCCCATCTCCTCTAAAGCCGTCACCTCTTAGTGCTGCCAGAATTCCAATTGTTTTTCTTCCCTCAATCGGGTCTCTGGTTATATTTAGGTTTGGCATATCTGAGAATGTGATGCCTAATTTGCTTAAATTGCCATTGGTAATGTTTTCGAATAATGCTCCGTAAAGCTTTACACGCTGATTTACTATATTTGTTTCTTCAAGAATAGGTTGTAAATCTCTTCTGTCGTGGTAATTCGAATTAAGCCACCACAAATCAATACCCAGAATAATGATTTTGGGTTTGAAATTTGCGGGCATTTTATTGATAAACTCTATGCCCTTTTCGATGGTTGGAACTGCACCGCCCACATTATAAAATGAATATGCTTGATCAAAAAATTCCTTACGAAAACACATAACTCTGGAAGAACCAACTACAAGTATTTCTGGCTGCTTTAAAGTTACCATCCTGAGTTTATAGATATAAGACTGGTTGTTTAACAGAGAACCATACAATACATCTTCCTTGTTCTGGATATCGATAGTTTTATTTAGGGATGTGTTTTCATTTAAACGGAATAGTAGCCATTCACTGAGTACGCAGATAGCTAATATGCCGGAGCAAATTAAACTCAGGCAGAGTATGTTCCAAGATTTCCATGTCAAGTTATTCATTTAAAAGGATATCCCGTATTAAAATTGAAAATACAAAAATTCGGAAACCCGGATCATGTTTAATAAAGATATTATGAAACAAATACTCAACAATACTGCACTGCATCTGTTTGGTTTAAACCTGTCAAGCAGTTGGATGCTGTTTGGACAACAAAGCAATAATATAAGCATGGAAAACAGTACAACTATTTCTTTTCGTAAAGAATCGAATACATAAAGATAACCTTGAAATACAGGAACAAAATCTGGAATAGCCTTCTTTAAGTAGAACAGATGGTCTGCAGGTACGACAAACCCATTCAGCCCAATCATTGCTTTGCTAATAAGTAGCGCATCATTTATGTTTGATGACCTGAAGAACACCCAGGCAAATACAACGCAAGTGAATGTGAGTACCCATGATATGTATTTTGGCAATTCAATATTGCATTTTGCCCACAAGTGGTTAACAACAAGAAAGCTTCCATGCAAAGCGCCCCAAACAACAAATGTCCAAGCAGCCCCATGCCACAAACCGCCAAGTAGCATTGTTAACAGCAGGTTGCGAATTCTCTCTGATTCTCCGTTTCGGTTTCCCCCGAGAGGTATATATAAGTAGTTTTTCAAAAATGCTGAAAGGCTTATATGCCATCTGCGCCAAAAATCAATAATTGAGGTTGCCTTGTATGGTGAGTTGAAATTGATTGGCAGTCTGATATTGAACATAAGTCCCAATCCAACGGCCATATCAGAATATCCGGAAAAGTCCAAATAAATTTGGAAGGTATATGAAAGTGCACCTATCCATGAGTCAAGAAAAGTTACAGCGGAAGCATTATCAAATACAATTTTGGCCCACGGTGAGCACATGTCAGCCAGCATTATTTTTTTGAACAAACCTATTGTGAACAAAAACATACCTGCTGAAAAGTTTTTGTGTGAAAAAAAGTAGTTTCTGACGTTCTTAAATTGGGGGACAATGTCTTTATGATATAAAATAGGGCCAGCAATCAGATGCGGAAAAATGGTAACAAAAAGAAAATAGTCTGTTTTGTCATACTTTTTGGTTTCATCCCTGTATACATCTACAAGATAAGCAATTTGTGTAAAAGTGAAAAATGAAATGCCTAGTGGCAGATTAACACCTTGAGTGTTGAGATTTAGTTGAAATAATCCACTTACTGTTTCCACAAAAAAAGCAAAATATTTGAAATACCCTAACGCTATTAAATTAATAGCTATAGCGCAAACAAGAATGAGTTTGCTTTTATGACGCTCAATATACACCCCCAAAATGTAATTTGAGATTATTGATGTTAATAGTATGGGAAGATTGCCGATGTTCCAATATGAGTAAAATACAAGAGATGCTATAACTAGTGAAACAGAAGCAATTTTGCATAATCTGAAGTGAATTAAAGTGAAATATATAATCAGTGTTACAGGTAAAAATATAAAAATAAACTCATATGAATTAAAAAGCATTATTGTTTCCGTGACACTAAATTATAAATGAGGATTCAACTGTATGTTAAGCTTCTAGATTATTGTGCCGTCCAACCGCCGTCTACCATCAGGTTGTGACCGGTTACATATGAAGCGGCATCAGATGCCAAGAACGCTACTGCTCCGGCAATTTCTTCTGGTTTTCCCATTCTTCCCAACGGACATTTTCTAGAGTAGCGTTCAACAAATGCAGTTGGCTGATTGTCAAAAATGCCGCCTGGAGATACCGAATTGACTCTGATATTGTATTGGGAACAATAGGTGGCCAGGTAACGGGTAAAGTTTATGGTGCCGCCTTTTATTGCGGAATATGCCGCCGGCATAGTCATTTCTGTGCCTTCATATATGGAAAAGTCAGGGCCGACAACACCATAAGTTGATCCGATTGTAATTATTGAACCGCTAAGCTGAAGCTTCATATGCTCAAGCGCTTTCTGGGCACATAGAAAACAGCCGCCAAGCTGCATATCCATATTTTCTTTCCAGGAATTGAATGGAATGCTTTCAAATTTCAGCCCCCAATCTTTTGTTCTCGGATATGCACTGTTTACCAGAATGTCCAGATGTCCTGTCGTTTTGACTACATGTGCAATGGACTGTTCTACAGATATTTCTGATGTGATGTCCATTTTTACAAAATCAACATGGTCTGAATGTAATAAACCTTCGGTAATATGTTCATGTATATCTGCAATGAATACATGTGCGCCAAGATCAGAAAGCGCATTAACTATGGCTTTGCCAATAAGGCCGCCACCTCCGGTAACAATGGCATTTTTTCCGTTTAAACTGAAAAGCTCTTTATACGAGTTCATGTCAGCTCCTTGTAAATAACTTTTTCATAAGAAACTCAACTAGTTCAAAGTCAAGTTCTGAATCAATATCAATAGAGCGTTCCGCCGGCATTTCATAGAGTCTGGTGTCATCATTAAATATTGCTGCGCCCGCCATCATGGTTTTTCTATTCCACACATATATTGAGGCGTTCATATCATAGCATGGAGGTGCATCCTGGCGTCTTAGAATAGCATTTCCCGGTTTCTTTGATAGGCAAACTGAACCATCTGGTTGCAGTTCTACCAGATTGAAATAAGGGGATTTATGTGCAGGTGCTCCGGTGATTACGTTTGATACATCATTGTCTTCGAGCATTCTGATTGAGTTAATAATGTCGTTAGGTATGCGTAAAGGCGCTGTTGCGTCCAGATCAACAAATGTATCAAAAAATTCTCCGGATAGGCGCTCAACCTCTTTTACACAGTGCAAAATGGCGGGGAGTTTCCCGGATGTGTCCTTTGCCAGTTCGTCTGGTCTTTTAATGCAGTAGTCAATGCCATATCTGCCGGCGGTTTCCAGAATTTCATCCGAGTCGCTACTCACTGCAATGGCATCAAACATTGATGATGTTTTAGCTTGTTCAATCGTATACGCAATCAGCGGCTTGCCCGAAAGCAGTCTGATATTTTTGCCTTTTACGCCTTTAGAACCGCCTCTTGCACATATTGTACAAAGTCTTTTCATCTTGAAATCCATTCTTTGCTTTGAGCTGCGTTTTCTGCCGCTTCAATCAGACTCATAACTTCTATTCCGTGATTCAGCGTGCAAAGGTGTTCAGAATTGTTGTTGAGTATTGCTTTATGTTGGGAAATATAAGTGTCATTTCTTTCAATTTTACATGTTTCGGATTTGTCGTTTACCTTAAGAATGCAATTTACCAGATCCAGCTTAAAGGTTTTAGTGTCAGAATTGATTATTATTATTCTGCTGCCGACACGATCCAGGTAGTTCATTTGAACAGAGATAGCCGGACATTTGTCTGCAGAAAACAATAAGGTATAAATATCATCACAGGTGGTCTGCAAATGACTATAGTGGCCGCCTATTGCCGTAACACGGCGCCAGTTGCCAAAAAACCATAACAGATAATCCAGCTCGTGGCTTAAATCCCTTAGTACTCCTCCTCCTAATTGATCAATTGCAGAAGAGGTTAGTCGGTAGTCTCTTCCTGGGCGCCATCCTGGTAAATATTGGCCGACATAGACGCATGCGGATAGGACTTTTTCTTGTTCTAGCAGGTCATGCAGTTTTAAAATGAGTGGATGAAATCGCAGGTTATATGCAACAAAAGCATTTTTGAACTTGTTTTCCGGAATTTGAAGCAGTTTATGGAAAATAGGTTTTTCAATAAGTACAAGGCCTGCGTAATCGTTATTTGCAAGCTCAATTAAGTCTGCTTGGTGTGAACTTGTTTCTCTAGCAAGCACTACATACTCAGGCATATATTTGCGCAATGCAGTACTGATGGAGCTAAAGCATTCCATATCAGTAAAGGGGCGGCGACTGACAATGGCTACATCGCATTCAAGCTGCTTAAGAATATCAACGTGCCTGGAGCCTATTGAACCGTATCCAATAACAAGAGCCTTCAATTAAATGTCTCTGAATATTCTTTTTTGGCTCTTTCAAGATCGTCGATCCTGCCTATGTCCATCCAGTATTCTCTTATGGGGAAAACAACAGCCTCGTGACTGTTGTTAAGACAATTATCGAGTAACTCAGTCATATCAAAACGTGTCTGAGATGGTATAAGCTCAATTACTTCCGGAGTAAGCACATATATGCCGGCATTAACAAAGAATCGATGTACCGGTTTTTCCTCAATTCCTGTCAGTTTGAATTTGTCCATTGTAACAACGCCATAGGGAATCTGAAAATCGTACTCCCTGACACAAACCGTCGCCTTTGCATGGTGTTCATTATGAAAGTCCAGCAACTGCTGAAAGTTTACCTTTGTAAGCAGATCACCATTCATGACAATAAAAGGCTGTTCAGGCTTTTCGGGCAACAGGCCCAGGGGGCCAGCTGTTCCCATGGCCATTTCTTCAGAAATATAGTCAATTTCAACACCCCATTTAGAACCATCACCAAAATACTCTCTTAACATCTCTGCCTTGTAATTGACAGACAGGTAAAAACGTTTGAAGCCGTAATCAATGAAGTTTTCTATAATAGTTTCCAGTATGGGTTTACTGCCAACTTCCAGCAAAGGCTTTGGACAGTTGTTAGTTAGCGGCTGCAGTCTGCTGCCCAGCCCTCCTGCCATAAGAATAACTAAATTGTCGCGTGTCTGCGGGTTGATCAGGTCATCAAGTATTTCAATGCCTGAAACAACCCCATGTTCATCAATCAGAGGAATCTGTTTGATTGATTTTCGACGCATTAGAGAAAGTATGTCATTACGGCTGTCGTTCTGGTTCGCAACCAAAGGAGTGGTATTCATGATCTGATCAACAGAGTTTATAAGATCAACACCCTTCAAAATACCGCGTCGAATATCGCCGTCAGTTAATGTACCAATCAATCGCTGATTATTATCAACAACAAGAGCAATCTGCAGGGAACTATCAGTAATAATCTTTATAGCCTCTATGATGGTGGTAGATGATTTTATTAATACTTCTTTCCAATATTTCATGTGTATATCCTAGCAGGTACGCCCATTAGGCGGGTACAGTCTTTTGTGTTTCTAACAACAACTGCTCCGGCGGCAACAAGACATTCCTTTCCGATTGAAACTCCCTGTATTAAAACAGCAGCTGTACCAATATGAGATGTTTCACCAATAGTTACACCGCCAGATATTGTTACGCCAGGAGCAACATGGGTGTGGTCTCCAATACTACAGTCATGATCAATCACGCAGCCAGTATTGATTATGGTATTAACACCGGAGTTGAAACCTGCTTGTATAATCGCACCTGCCATTATCTGTACCCCTTCTGAAATGATAATGTGGTGAGATACTACGGCAGTGGGATGTATTACGGTGGCAAAGGAATATCCAAGCTGCTTGAATTTATCAAAAACAGCTTTTCTGGCATAAGGAATAGACACAGAACCTATGGCATTTACTAACTTAACTGAATCGGCATTATAGCTTGCAACAGTGTAGTCATTGCCAATAACTGGTATGTCAAACAACTGTGAATTGAGTTTTTCGTGGGCGTTATCAACAATGCCGATTATGTCTGCATTAAGCAGCTTGAGCGTGTCAATCAGGACCTTGGCATGTCCACCACCGCCAATTATTATATAAGGTTTTTCCATGTGATCAGCTCATCTTTTTCAAAGGATTTGTGAGCTTTATGTTCTGATATATCCATAAAGTGCATTGGAGATATCCCATTGCACGGTCTTTTAGCTGTGATTTTTTCAGAAGATAATCTCTCACCTATTTCGATACGGCATGATGCTACAAGGCTCTTGCGGGCTATGGCAATGTTCTTTATCTCGCTTGGTGAGGGCAACTTATGCCCAGTACCAATAGCTTTTTCTATTTGCCTGATAGATGAAACCATTTCTTTAAATTCAGTTGGCTCCAGAGAAGCTTTGTGGTCTGGCCCCGGAAGACTTTTGTTCAGAGTAAAGTGTTTTTCCAGAATTGATGCTCCCCGGGCAACAGCGGCAAGTGCTATGGCTATTCCGTTTGTATGGTCAGAAAAGCCTACTGGCAATCCAAAAGCATTGACCAGTGTATCCATGGCCTTCAAGTTGACCTCTGCAACGGGGGCAGGGTATTCGGTGGTGCAATGAAGCAAAGAAACCTTTTTTTTAAGTAAGACTTGGCCTTCGTCTGAAAACAGTACTTTGCGAAAGGCATGCAGGGAAGGAGTGCATTCTTTCAGGTATCCGAATGCAAGCACCCCTAGGGCATCTTCTATTTCACCCAGCGTGCTCATCCCTGTTGACAGAATTACCGGTTTCCCCGTTTGTGCGATTTTAAGCAACAAAGGAGCATTGGTTATTTCTCCAGAAGGGATCTTGATAAATGGCAAATCAAAAACAGCTGAGAGTAGTTCTGCGCTCTCATTGTCAAAAGGTGTGGATAGAAACTGGATATTAAATTTCCTGCAGTGATCAATAAGTATCTCGTGCGCATTTTTATCCAGTTCCAGCTTTTTTAGCATTTCATACTGTGATTCACTGGCATCTGTCGTCTTTTGTTGATATTCAGCTTTTATAGCTTGAGGACTGACTAGAAGGTCTGCCTTGAACGTCTGAAATTTTACTGCATCTGCGCCAGCGTCTGCTGCAGCTTCAATCAGCTTTTTGGCCAGGTTGATATCCCCATTATGGTTAACACCTGCTTCTGCGATTATGTATGTTTTGTTAGTAGTCATGGTAGAAATTAAATATCAAAAAAGATTTTTCTTGTGGTTAAAACCGCAGATTTTAAGTGATGCTTGATATGTTGTGAAGCATTACCATCTCCGTAAGGTGGCAGGCTTTCATTAGTAATTTTCCGGAATTCTGTAGATAATGCTTTGTTTATTGCTGCAACTACAGATTGTACCGATGCATCGCAGTCGATTACAGAATCTGATTTTAGTCTTCCTTTTTGTCTGTCACCAATGTTTACAGTTGCTACATGGCAGGCTGGAGCTTCTATGATACCGCTTGAAGAGTTTCCTATGACAACATCAACATGTTTCAAAGCACTTAGGTAGTTTAGTTGTCCCAGTGATGTAAATACAGCTGTTCTTTCTTTTGCACGTTCAACATATTTATCCAGCATCCTGTTTATTACCCTGCTGTCTGCATCTGAGTTGGGGCGGGTAAAAATGATGTGGGCGTCGCAGAAATGATCCAGGGCGTTCAGCAAGTTAAACATGGTTTCAGATGACGAAGTATTACCCAAAGTTTCTGGATGGTATGTCACCATAAAATTAAGCTTGCCGAGTTTGAATCCTGTTGCTTTTTCAAAATCTTCTCTATCAAGAAGTTGTAAGTTCTTGATGTTGTCAAGCCCTGGTGCGCCAACTGTAAAAACGGTATTGGGCTGTTCTCCAAGCTGTATGATTCTGCGTCTGTATGGTTCAGCAGCAGCAAAATGAAAGTGTGCTAGTTTAGTTACAGCATGACGAATCCCTTCGTCTATAGCTCCTTCAGTTAGTTCGCCTCCATGTATATGGGCAATTGGTATTCTTGCTACCATTGCTGCCTGAACAGCAGCCAGTATTTCGTAACGGTCACCGAGTACAACCATAATATCCGGCTTTAGACGCTCCAAGGCATCAGCGAAACCGATTACTCCTAAACCGATTGATTTGGCAATTCCAATCGGGGTGTCACTTGAAAGTAGCATTTCTACTTTAGCATCTATGATGAAACCATCTTCCTCTATAATTTTATAAGTCAGGCCAAATTCTGGCGATAGATGCATTCCAGTTACCATGACCTGCAGCTGTAGTTCTCGATCCGCCTGAATTTCTTTCATCAGCCAGTACAAAAGACCATATTCTGCCCGTGTACCTGTGACTACACAAATCCTACGCATTAAGTGCTCCGATGCGCAGAGATGCGCTACTAGGAATATTGATCAAGCGTTGCTCAAGGTCTTCTGTAACAGAAAGATCCATGCGTGGGCATGAGGCATACATTGGTAGCTTGTGCATAGGTGTCCATACGGGGCGCGTCATTATACCAGCTTCATTAGTAGCTGTCAGTAACTCGTCTCGCAGGTTAAGATTTATACTGTCAAGCAGAAGCGTATTAAGCCAGTAGTTGCTGCTGCAGTCTGTTGGCTCTGTAAAAACTGTTATGCCGCTTACGTTTTTGAATGCCTCACAATATTGTTCAGCCAACATTCTCTTGGCTTCAAGATAGCAGGATATCTGCTCTAGCTGAGCGCAGCCCATCGCCGCATTAATATTGGGCATGCGGTAGTTGTAACCTGTCATGTCATGTTTGAAAGCCCAGCGGTGAGGGGTCTTGGCGGTTGTTGTGATATGTTTTGCCACGAGTCCCAACTCATCATCATTTGTCAATATTGCACCACCGCCCCCGGTGGTGATAATTTTGTTGCCATTGAAACTGATAGCCGAAATTCTGCCATGATTTCCCGTGTGCTTGCCTTTGTAGAAACTGCCTAAAGACTCAGCGGCATCTTCAACCAATTCCAAACCGAATGTTTTACATACTTCAGCCAATCGGTCCAGATCAACAGGATGACCGAAGGTATGCATGGGTACCACGGCTTTTATGCGCCGTCCGGTTTGAGGATTGTAGCAACCATCCGCGCGTATTTCTGAAAACTTTTTTAGATAGTTTTCGAGTTTTACCGGATCAACGCCCAGGGTCTTTTCATCACAATCAACGAAGTGTGGGACAGCACCGCAGTATGTAACAGCATTAGCGGTAGCTACAAATGTCAGAGCCGGAATCAGGACTTCATCGTTGTTCTTGACTCCTGCGAGAAGCAGGCAGATGTGTAAGGCTGCAGTGCCGTTTACAACAGCTACTGCCTTTTTTACACCTGTATAGGTTGCCAGCTCTGCTTCAAACTGGTCGACAAATTTACCGACAGAAGAAACCCATCCGGTATCAAGGCATTCTTTTGTATAAATCCACTCATTGCCTCGGAACAATGGCTCATGAAGAGGGTAAAAAGATTTGTTGTTACCAATTACTGATCTGATGGCCTCAACGACTAGTTTGGCTTCAAACATTATTTACCTTTTAAGTATTGTAGTATTTTTTGTCATCTGGATTGCTAATTAATCCCATGTTAATCAGTCGAATAATTTCTGCAATTCCATCTGGCACTCTTTTGGTTATATTAAAATTGAGTTTGTTTTTGATTTTGCTGAAATCAACTCTGTAATCTCTTGGATCTTCATTTTTGGGTACATATTTGATTTTGCTGTTTGGTAGTTGTTTAAGTATCTCATTCACTATCATTTGTTTGGTATAGTTTTCAGCGGTATCTCCAACGTTAAACACTTCAAATTCGGTGGCGTCCAATTGTGATGACAAGACAAGTCCTATTGAACGAGCTAAATCATCAACATGGCAATATGGCCTCCAAAACTGTTCACCAAAGACAACCAATTCTCTCTCAAGGCACAACTCTTTTGTAAATTCATTTACTGTAAGGTCAAAACGTGTTCTTGGCGAAAAACCGTAAACAGTTGAAAATCTCAAGCAAGTTGGCTTGCAGGCATTCGAGCGGCTCTGGTTTAATAGATATTGTTCAAAACCAACCTTGGTTTGAGCGTAGAGTGAGACTGGAGACAGTTCAGATGTTTCACATACATAACTTGAAGGGTCAGGCATCTTGCCATAGTTTGAACAGGTCGAAGCGAAAACAAAACGTTCGCATTTTGCCTCTTCTGCTAATTCATATAACTGCTGTGCCCCTGTCTGATTAATACTGACTGCAAGCTCTGGTTCTGCCTTACATGCTGGATCTCCAACAATAGCAGCAAGATGGACAACTGCCCAGCAATCTTTAATTATTGGAGCTATAGAGTTTTTGTCCCTAATATCAAATCTGAAAAAAGAAAAATTAGGATGTTGCGCAATGTCTAGAAGGGATTCTCCGCCAGATCTGAGCATATCTACGACTTTGACTCTATAGCCAGCGTTTAGTAATTGTCTGACAAGTACTGAACCAATATAGCCGGCTCCTCCTGTAACCATGATCGTTATATTTGAAATATCAATTGACATCTATAAACTCCCCTTGAATTGTTTTATTATTTACAACTGCAAATTCATATTTTCACGTAGTGCAATTGCATAGTCTGCATCGGTCATCATATTCACAAGAGTATGAAAACTAGTTTTGGGTTCCCAACATAATATTTTATTTGATTTAGATGCATCTCCCAACAATAGATCAACTTCAGCAGGGCGGAAGTATTTGGGGTCTATCCTGATTACGATTTTGCCTGTTTTGCTGTTAATCCCAATTTCTGATTCGCCGTTTCCCTGCCATTCCAATGGCATATCAAGATGTTCAAATACTCTTTCAGCGAATGATCGTACGGTGTGAGTTTCACCGGTAGCAATTACATAGTCGTCCGGTTTTTCCTGCTGCAGCATTAGCCACATGGCTTCCACGTAGTCTCCGGCAAACCCCCAGTCTCTTTGGGCATCCAGGTTGCCTAGGTACAGGCATTCCTGTTGGCCTAGCTTGATGCGTGCAGCGGCCCTAGTGATCTTGCGTGTTACGAAGGTTTCACCGCGGCGGGGGGATTCATGATTAAAAAGAATACCGTTGCAGGCGAACATGCCGTAACTTTCCCGGTAGTTTACTGTGATGTAAAAGGCATATGCTTTTGCGCATGCGTATGGAGAGCGCGGATAGAAGGGGGTTGTTTCTTTTTGGGGGGTTTCAACTACCTTTCCGTAAAGTTCGGAAGATGATGCCTGGTAGAATCTGGTATTCAAGCCGTTTTCACGGATACCTTCCAGTATCCTGACAACTCCGAGTCCATCAACCTCGCCTGTGTATTCCGGCACATCAAAAGAGACACGGACATGGCTCTGAGCACCAAGATTATAGATTTCATCAGGCTGGATGTGTCTGAGTAGTGTATTTATAGAACTGGCATCGTTAAGATCGCCGTAATGCAAAAAAAGTTTTACGTCTTTTTCATGCGGATCACGGTATATATGGTCGATTCTTTCGGTATTGAATGAAGAGGAACGGCGAATCATGCCATGTACTTCATAGCCCTTGGAGAGCAGGAGTTCTGTCAGGTATGAGCCATCTTGTCCAGTAATGCCTGTAATCAGGGCCTTTTTCAT
>Ga0307362_100044_pt1 | contig 22922 bp, 23 predicted proteins | sample AAT_RA_Asp1_MT_FD_194606 | JGI IMG/M metagenome (GOLD analysis project Ga0307362, IMG submission 194606) | Metatranscriptome of enriched activated sludge microbial communities from anaerobic digester in WTTP, New Holstein, Wisconsin, United... | ecosystem: Engineered > Bioreactor > Anaerobic >...
ACTGCCATAATGAAACCATCCTTTTGTAGTGTTAGGGTTCCTCTCGTCCTACCTAAAATTCCTGCCTCTCTTTGGTACCAATGAAACGCGTACCCTTCTAAAGCAAAGAATGTGCCATCTGATAAATATCGTTAATTCAGTATGTTGTGTTTTGGTGGCCGGTGCTGATCCGCCGAAATGCCCCATTGGTGGCGTTGAGAGAAGATGTTGAGGCGGTATTTGGGCGATGAACATCCCAAAAACGACCGAAAATAACCAGTGTGGCGAGTTCCGGGTTAAAATGAAACAGTTAAAAAAAGAACCGAGTCAAAATGTCCCATTTGGTGTTTTTGGCTCGTGTGGCTCTGGCAGGTGAGGGGAAACATTCGGCTCGCTCGATAAGAGGCCTGATCAGCACAAAGGCCGAGGGGGCGGCAAAGCAGTCCGCGGCACCTGGAGGCTTTTCCTGGGCCTTGTCAACGAATCTCTTTGCTTTTATTGCGATTTCTGGTCTACTTTTTAGGACATGGTTGCTGGCGGACCTCGCTGCGGTTGAAAGGACATGCCGCACGGGACAACCGGCCAGCGAACGGGAATACTTGCTGTGGAGCACGGTTGTGGAGCAGAAAAAAAAATACGAGGTGTCCATCCTGCTGCCTGCCTACAATGAAGCAGGCGTCATCGGCGACACCATTGAACGGATTCGCGCCCTGTACCCTGAATACGAAATCTTGGTGGTGGACGACGGCTCAACCGACAGTACCCTGCAGGAGGCCATGGCGGCTGGGGCTCATGTGTGGCCTCATCCCTACAATATCGGCAACGGCGCGGCCATCAAGACCGGCCTCCGCTGTGCCCAGGGCGAGTGGGTGGTGATGATGGATGCCGATGGTCAACATCGGCCGGAGGACATTGCCCGTCTGCTGGAATATAAAGACCGTTTCGACATGGTGGTCGGCGCGCGGACCAGGCAGTCGGAAACCAAGGCCCATCGCGACCTGGCCAATTGGGTGTACAACAGATTTGCTTCTTATGTTACCAAGTTCAAGATCGAAGATTTGACCTCGGGTTTTCGCCTGGTGCGCCTTTCCGTAGTTAAACAGTTCATCTATCTGTTGCCCAACACCTTCTCCTATCCCTCCACCCTGACTTTGGGCTACCTCCGCAGCGGCCGCAGCGTCAAATACATCCCCATTCAGACCAAAGCGCGGACAGGCAAGAGCAAAATCAAACTGCTCCGGGACGGCACCCGTTTTTTCCTCATCATCACCAAGATCGCCACCCTTTTTTCACCATTTCGGGTGTTCCTGCCGATCAGCCTTGGTTTCTTTGCCACCGGGCTCTGCTACTATGGCTATACCTTTTTTGCCCATGGCCGCTTTACCAACATGTCGGCCCTGCTGTTCAACAGCGCCATTATCATCTTCATGATCGGCTTGGTGGCTGAGCAGATCAATCAGATGCGGTATGATCGAATTGAATAGGGTGATGAAGCCAAAACTACTCGTTGTCACTTCTACCTTCCCCCGCTGGCAAAATGATACCGACCCACCGTTTGTCTATGAATTGTCAAGACGGCTGGCCGAGACATTTGATGTCACTGTGCATACACCGCATTACCCTGGTGCCTTGAGAGAGGAGCGGATATGCGGAATGCACATCCACCGTTTTCGCTATTTTTTCGCCTCATGCGAACGGTTAGCCGGTGGGCAAGGAATCGTTCCAAAATTACGACGGAACAAACTGTATCACCTGCTTCTTCCTTTTTTTCTTGTCGCCCAGTTTTTTTCACTGCTTCTGCTTGTCGCAAAGATCCGGCCTGACGTAATTCACGCCCATTGGTTGGTCCCGCAGGGCTTTTGGGCAGTGGTAATTAAAAAGCTTTTCAAGGTTCCGGTTATCATAACGGCGCACGGTGCCGATGTGTTTGGCTTGCGAACGCCTGCGGTTATAGCTGCCAAAAAATGGATAGTGAACAATGCCGACAGGGTAATAACGGTCAGTTCAGCGCTGGCACGAATACTTTGTGCCGATACCCAGAGTCATCAAAAACCGGACATTATCCCCATGGGAGTGGATGCGTCGCTCTTTTCCCCGAATAAAAAGAATGAAGCCATCAGGGAACGGTATGGCATTCATGGTCCGTTTCTGCTCTTTGTTGGCCGTCTGACCGAGAAAAAGGGGGTACGCTACCTGATTGATGCCATGCCTAAGGTCATCAATGATTTTCCGGACGCCAAGTTACTGATAGTCGGTCATGGAGAGTTGGAGCATGAATTGCGAAATCAGGTAAGGCGCCGTGGCCTTGAAGAAGTCGTACTGTTTGCTGGGGGCGTCTCAAATACACAACTTCCCGCCTACTACGCAACCGCCGATATTTTTGTCGGCCCATCCGTGCAGGTCAAAGGCGGCGACACCGAAGGGTTTGGGCTGACCTTTGTCGAAGCGATAATGAGCGGTTGTCTGGTGATTGGTACGAGAGTCGGAGGGATTGAGGATATTATTGAAGATGGGCAGACCGGTTTGCTTGCACCGCCGGGTGACGCAATTCTATTAGCTGAAACAATCTTATATTTGATTGAAAAATCGGACAAGTATAGGGAGAATATGGCGCAGACAAGACAACAAATTGCCGCTACGTATGATTGGAGTATTATAGCAGGAAAATACGGGAGGATGCATTTTTCGTGTTTGAAAAAAACGTCAACGCACATTTAATCGCTTGTAATCGTGAGTAATTTTTCAATGTCTACCGCTGAATCTTGCCACCCTGAAACAGGCTTAAACAAAGGCCGATCATTAAGGAGTGAATTAATTTTTGCGACAAAGTCATCAACATCCTCTGGCTTGGTCAACCATCCCGGATGATTTCTTAACACCCAGGCCGTTCCTGGTAAATCTGTTGCGATGACAGGTACACCACATGCTAGTGCCTCATAAATTTTTACGGGGTAGCTGTAATTGCCAAAGGCTCCCGATTTATTAGGGGCAAGCATAAGATCCAGGGAATTGATCACAACAGGAACTTCTTCTGCTGGCAGATAGCCAAGCCAGTGCACATGAGAGGGCAGCCTAATATTTTTTGATAACCGCCCGGAAACGACTAACTCTACATCTGATATTCCTTTCTTTAACTTTTCAAAAATAGAAAAAAGGATTTCAATTCCTCTACTTGGGTGTAACGAGCCAGAGTAGCCCAAGAGAGTTTTGTCAGGAGGCAATCCCAGTTGTTTTCTGCAGGCTGATTTTGAACGGGGAAAAAACACAGGGTCTGCCGACATCTCAATGACTTCCACCGGTCGACCGCCTGTGGATCTGCTCATAAAATCGGCGAGTTGTGGCCCGGCAGCCGTGACAACATTTGCCCTGGCCAACGAGTGGCGCCATGAAAGATGTAAAGGCTTTAACCAGGGAATATAACTTTCATAGTTGTCGTAGGCGTCGATCAGCGATTGAGCACCGACTTTTCTTGCGATGCGTTCAGCTAAAATTCCGTACCAAATGTCGGAAAAGCCTATGACCCAATCTGGTTTCAATTCTGCGGCAAGTCGAGCCGCTTTTCGTAAATAAGGCCAAGGCCCCAATGGCAAAACGGAAACAGAGTGCCAATGTAGATTGCCTTCACGACGATACGCAGGAGACTCGTTTTGGTGGCTTAAGAGGAACAGGTGTACTTCATGGCCGCGTTTTTCCAAAAGACTGGGGAGGTAGTAGAAACGGCCATATGGGTGGGTGAAAAGGTCGCGGCCTTGAGGGCGGCGCTTGCATAAGGCGAAAAGTCTCACGCTATCAGCCTATCCCGTGAAATATCGTTCAAGACGCATTTGCCATCGCCTCAAACAAGTATTTTTTGTAAGGCTCGGCATGTGCATCAAAATCGAAACTTTTGGCTGCTTGAAAGCAGCCTTGCCTGTAACGCGCGTGCCCCTGGCGCAATGTATCGATTGCTGCACAAATTTTTGCCGGCGAGTGCTCTTGCAACAAGATGCCGGCATCGAACTTTCGGATTGGGCTCAGGCCGACTATATCCGAGCCGATGGTGGGGACACCTGCTGCCATGTACGCATACATTTTGCCCGAAGGTGATGATTGATAATTGAAATTTCTTTTTAACTGGTTGAAATCGTAAAAGCAGAAGCCGGCATCAAACCGGCTCAGATACGGAATCAGTCTGTCCTGCGGCGTATATGAGTCATCAATCAGCAACCGCTTGCTACCCAGTAGACTCCCATAGCTCACTTCAATGTTATGCCGGACATTGTCGCTCAAATTCCCTTTGAGGGTAAGCACTACTCTTTCCATGGCAGCAACTGCATCGATGCAAATATATAGGCCATGACTGGGGATCAGATTCCCCAACAGCACCACATTGAATATCCCGTCAGGATTCTGAGGCTTACACCCCGGAGAGCCTACGCTCATACGCGGCGAATTCGGCAAAATGAAGACATTGTCGGGTTTTCTAGCCGGAAACAGATAATCTAGCCTCTCTTGCGTCTGGATCGCGACCGAAGCGACCCGCCCCCAGTCAAGCCGATTGAAAAGAGCGCTTCGAGAAATTTCGAGGGACAGAAAATGTGCCTTTGGAGCGCATTCCAACGCAGCGGCCAACCCGAGATTATCAACGCCAATCAAGACATTGGCCCCTTCTCTCCTGATAGAATAACGCATCATCGCCTTTTTATACGCGCCATAGAGACCCAATGCAGCCAATAAAGCAAACATCATATATGGCAAGTGCTTTATCTTGAACACCACTGGATCGAGGCTGCTGTTGTTGTATTTTCCATTATCGAAACAGGTAACGACAACCTCACAGTCTTTTCCAAGCACCTCGACCAAGTTGAGCAGCGTGGGAGAGTACGCAGCCCATTCAGAAGGAAAAAGGATGTGAATCTTGTGTCTCATTTGCTGGCGATGAAGCAGGCGTTCCAGCTTGTAAGGCCGGGTGAGCTATCCCCAAGCCAGTTTACCAGCGCCAAGCGTCTCAGGCCTGCCCCTTCCAGAAACATATCCACTTCAGGCGTGAAGAGGTAACGCATGGCATGGACCTCACGAATGCGCTCCATGCTCAGTGGCCCCTCCACGATAATTTCGTAATGCACGTCCACCCGGTTCTCGTTGGGGCGATGATCCGGTTCGGCGATGCGGGTCACTGTGACGCCGTCTCCCAGTAAGCGACGTATTCTCGGACTTGGAGGATCGGTCAGCACACCGGGGCCATACCAGCAGTCGAAAATGAACAGGCCGCCAGGGCGAAGGTGGGCGGCGGCCGTGGCCATGGCAGCTTGTAAATCGGCGTTGCCGGTCTGATAGCTCATAACGTGGAAGAGGGCCAGAACTACGTCGAACGCTTTGCCCGCTCGGAAATTCCGAAGGTCACCCACCGCGAACTCCAGAACGCTGTCCCCGAGAATGCTGACCCGATCGCGAGCCCGTTGCACCATTGCCTCACTCCGATCCACGCCCGTGATCCGGTAGCCATGACCAGCGAGACACACTGCATGCCCCCCTGTGCCGCTGCCAAGCTCGAGCACCTCCTGCGCTCCGGGCGCATGGTGTTGGATCAGGTCGTGTACATAGGCCGCCTCCCCCACGTAGTCTTTGTCCCGGTAGAGCAGGTCGTAATAAGCGGCATAGGTATTGAAAATGGGAGTTTTCTGGTCAGTCATGCAGCATCTCCTCAATGGCTTCCGCAACCCGAGTCTGCTGATCCGGCGTTAGTGCCAACCCGCTGGGCAGGTAGAACCCTCGCCGCGCCAGGCGCTCGGCCACCGGATAGCGCTCGCCTTGGAACAAGCCCATCCGTTGCAACACAGGCTGTTCATGCATTGGCCAAAAGAACGGGCGGCAGCCCACCCCTTTAGCGGCCAGGCGGCGCATGGCTTCCACGGCGTCCATATTTAGGGCATCGTCCAGCACCAAGCCATAGACCCAATAAATATTCTCGGCGTACTCCGTGTGCGGTAAAGGCCGCTGTACCCCCTCCGCGTTTTGTAAAAGATTGTTGTAGCGGGAACCCATAGCGCGTTTGCGCCCGACAAACTCGTCCATTCGCTCCAATTGGGCGAGCCCCAGGGCGGCCTGCATGTTCGTCATTCGCAGGTTCCAGCCTAGGCGCTCATGCACAAACCGTCGGCCGGACTGGAAACATAGGTTGCGCAGACTTTGGCAATCCTCGGCAAGGCGGTCAACGTCTGTGACGATCATTCCGCCTTCCCCTGTGGTGATGTGCTTGTTTGGGTAGAAGCTGAAGGTGCTAATGTCGCCGAAGCTACCGCAGGGACGGCCTTTGTAAGTCTGCCCGTGCATTTGCGCGGAATCTTCCAGCACTTTTAGTCCATATTTGTGCGCGATATCGATAACCACGTCCATATCGGTCGGTAATCCGTAGATATGCACCGCCATGATGGCCTTGGTTCGAGATGTTATTTTGGCCTCTATTTGGTTAACGTCCATGTTCCACGTCAAAGGGTCACTGTCCACCAAAACGGGTTTGGCACCAACGCGCATAAGTTGGCCGATACAGGATATGATCGTAAAAGTCGGCATGAGGACCTCATCACCAGGACCAATGCCTAGGGCCTCGATGGCCGCATCAAGCGCGGCGGTGCCATTGGTTACGGCTATGGCATGCCGACGACCGACGAGATCGGCAAACTTCTCCTCGAATTTCTTGACGAAAGGGCCTTCTGAGGAAATCCAGCCACTTTCAATGCACTCCAGGAGATATGCACGCTCGTTTCCATCGAGCACAGGGGCGTTAACAGGTATGAAGTTCATCGTTTGATTTCTAGAATGAAGTGACAGTAAATGTTGCTTCCCAATGCCGCCTTGTTTCTGATTACAAGCAATTCATAGCTCATGCCAACTGTTCGATAAGATGAATAATTTCTGTCGCAATCCGCGAAGGCCATGGTGGTAGATCGTTTTCTTGTTGCTCATTGTTTCACTTTCGACTGACCCGTGGCAATGCCTTCAAACCTTGTCTTGTCATCGTCCCCCGCATATGGTCCTTGCTTCACCTCAACAATCTCTGTTGGCTCGAGCATTTCAAAGCCGTGGCCGCCATAGGCAAGAAGGATAACATCTCCTGTTACCAGGATCGTACTTTCAAGATATTCTTTATGCTCTGAATAAAAATCAACCCGCAGTCGGCCTGAACGAACGAAGAGCACCTCATTGGTGAAGTGTACCTCGCGTCGAACCGGATTGTGAACATGCGGGGGAATCACATGCCCCATAGGGCGGTTCATGTAACCGACCTGTTGCGAATAACTTCCAGGGGTAAAGAATTCGATACCCTCTTTGCGGAAACCGGCTCGGATAATGAGTGCAAGTTCCTGGCCTTCATGGTTGATGCGTTCTATCACAGGTAATTTTCCCTAAGGACCCAGTTGTGGACTTCAGGATCGGATTTGAAAAGACGTTTGTGGTAGGCGTATCCCATCATTCGCCCCGTGCCTAACTCGTTCAGTGCACGCCGAGCATCGGCATCTTGCAGGTGATATCCTGTTGCCAATTGATAGGCACGCCGTGCTAATTGATAATAAACGGTATTTTTGAAACTACTTTTTTTACCATTTAGATATTTGTCACGCAGATCTGTGTAGGAATCGGAAATGCCCTGATTGAAACCTCTTTGGCGAAAGTATTCAAAGGTCATCCGTTCCGGTGGCACCTTGTGAAAAATTGAAGCCCCTGGATGAAAGAGACATTTGAGGTGATTATTCATGACATATCGGGAAACAGCCGTTTCGCCATCCCCTCGAAAACGAATGAGTTCTTTGGGCATACCGTCGGGGTTAAATCCACCCGCCTCCAGGAGCACGGATTTGCGGATGGCGAAGTTGCACCCCCACACAAATAGCGGATCGTGGGGGCCAATACCCCCCGAGAATTCCACAATACTCAACGGCGGTAAGGCGCGCCCGCCGAAGCGCGTCGGCCTTTCCCACAATGTACTCAGCCAACGCGGCGGAGGTCCCATAAACAAGGGAAAGTTGTTGCCGCCAACCATTGCCACCTCAGGGGAGTCGAAGGCTTCCTGGATCGATGCCAGCCAGCTGGGCAAGGCCTCGATGTCGTCATCAGCGAAGACCAGGATATCACCTTTTGCCTCCCTTAGCCCGCGATGGCGTCCCACGTGCAGGCCGGGCTCGGGCGCGATGAAATAACGTAATTTTGGCAAGTTGGAAGTATAGGCGTGGCATACCTCGGCGGTTCTGTCCAGCGAGCCGTTGTCGATGACCAACACCTCGAAGGCTGAGGAATCCAAAATTTGATTGGTTAGGGAGTCCAAGGTTGGCGCCAAGAGATCCGCCCGGTCACGGGTGGGAATGACGACGCTGATCAAGGTTCCCCACATATCCGTCCCCACCACATATTTGGTTGGGAATCCTTGTGGTTCACAAGGGGCATCACATCCTCATGGACCACTCTTTTCACTCCTTCAGCCCAGCCATAGTCGTGGAAGATCACGGTGGCGCCGGGCTTGAGAAAACCCTTGTAGGTCTCCCAATCCGCCTTCACCCCCGCATAGGAATGATCTCCATCGATGAACAGGATATCCAGTCGCGGTGCAACCTCCCGCACGGAATGGACGACCTCCGTGCTGAAACCTCTTATCGGGACGATGAAGTCCCGATAGCGGCGGGTGTTGTCCTGAAAGGCTTGCCAAGTGTCCCGCTTGCCCTCGGTCATCGCGTCATTGTCCCAAGTGTCGATGCAAACGACCTTGCCAACCCCCGCAGCCAAGACGGCCGCGCCAAAGCAACAGGCGGAGGCCCCAATGTAGGATCCAATCTCGGCTATGATCCCGCTACCACCGGCGAGCCGGAAGAGCACCATGCGCTCCTGGCAGGTCAGATGGGAAGGGATCGCGAAGGATTTCGCGAAACCGGGTCGGACGATGGCTTGTCCCAGGACGGCGGCCTGACAGAGCACTTTCGCCTTCCACCGCTTCGCAGTGTTTATGAATCTATTGGCTGAATAGGGCATCGCTATCCCTTAGTGAGGGTGGCGACGATGATCCCGGAACGTTGGACCCGCACCTCCCAATGGCAGCAGAATGCCACGGTATCCAGGATTGAGTCGAGCCGTGATAACATTTTTTGGAAAAACGAAGGCCGATTGGCATGGAATTCGGCCCTGGATAGAACTTCGAGGCACGCCACGCCGTAGCGAGAGGCTCCTCGGCAGGGCGGTTTCATAATCGCTTGCCAAAGATAACGGCGTTCAAGCACATGCCGTATCTCTCCGAGTCTTTTGTTAGGCTGGCATTGCTGAGTTGTCGGAGTTGCAAAGGTGCAACCAGTAATCTCAAGGTTCATTGATATTTCTTAAGTCAACGCTGACTAGATAGTCTTTAAGGATATTGAACGTACTACGGAAACAATGTGCCGAGCAAAACGATTCACCAAAGAAATGGCCAATAATTGCGCGAGAGGCTCAGTGAAAATGTTCGGTATATATAATTTTCTTAATTGTAAATTATTTTTAATGTAATAACGAATTCGTATTAATCTCTCAATATGTCGAGCTTTCTTTAGCGCTGTTGAAAGCTCTAAAGAGGACATGACATCATTTCCATGAGTTGCTTCGATATCAAATCCAAAATTTCCAGTTGGATATTTATTATTTTTATCTACGTATCCCATTTTAGTTGCATATTCGAAATAACTTGTTCCTGGAATTGGAGTTAATTTAAAAAAATATGTAAAGGCAACATTTTTAAATTTTTGAGAAAAATTAATTGACTCAATGGCATCTTTATATGATTCACCTGGTCCGCCAATGATAAAAAAAAGACCCATTGTGAATCCAAGATTATCAACAATTCTTAGTGTGGTTTCAATCTGTTCAATGGTTTCCCCTTTTTTAAATGCTTCCAAAACATGATTTTTTGCACTTTCAACACCAAACACAAGGTTTCTGAAATTCGCCTTCTTCATTTTTTTCAGTGTGAATTCGTCAAAATGATCCGCTCTAGCACCATTAACATCGATATTGACAGATAAGTTCAAATTAATTAATTCGTCACAAAACTCCTGTATTCGTTTTTTATCTGCAGAAAAAAGGCTATCCTCAAAGTAGAATTCTCGGTAGCCATTTTCATACCAATACATTAATTCCTCTATCATTCCTTTAGAGTTTCTCTTTCTCCACATATTCCCAAGAAACTGGGGGGCTCCACAAAAAGTACATTTATAGGGGCAACCACGCGAAGAGGAAAGCAGCATGCAAGTGCCATATTTTTGTATATCAAACCCCGTGTAGGTAGGGAAAGGAATGTTGTCTATGTTTTTTGTAAATTGCCGTTTTTCAGTTGTAAATACGCCCTCTTCCGTGCGGTAATGAATACCTTTTATCGAGCTAATATGAACCCCATTAAGTATTTCAATAATTGTTTCTTCGCCTTCCCCAATGCAGCTTATGTCTATCGCCTGACACTCTTGAAACAAGCAAAGGCCTGCAGCAATTACATGAGGGCCGCCGATTATGATCTTTAGCCATGGATAGTTATTTTTGACGGTTTCTAATAGTTGGTAGGATTTTTCAATCCTGTAAGTCATCAAACTGATGCCGAGATATCTTGGGTGGTCTTCTTTAATGATATTGAATAAATCACTCTCCGGCTGAATACTTAGATCAACAACTCTATATGAGTAATTGTTGGTCTCAATAGACCTCGCTATATAACCAAGGCCACACGGAATGTGAGGTGTCCCCCCCATCTCATTATTGTGATAGTCAGGAGCAACCAAGAGAATATCGAGATGTTTTTTCACCATTTAAATACCTGTTCGCAATGAAAACTGATAATAGGTTGTTCAAGTAAGCGCCAAAATTGGAAAATCGTTACGCGGGCATTTTAACCACGTATAGGGAATCTTTTCTGTAGATACTTCATGTTTCGCGCACTAAGGACATAGACCGCAACTCCCTCAACATCTTGTTCCGTTCCAACATGAATAACATTCCGCTCACCAGAACAATCAATATCAAGCCGCCCCCAGAAAGTTGCCACCACGGCTTGCCCATGTGTTCGATTAGGAGGTGGCGTATCGCTAGGGCTGGGATGCCGCACAAAATCACCATGGTCAACAGGTAAGTAGCGATGGGTTGGATGGGTACCGATAAGATGCGGCGTAAAACCAGCAGATGGAGGAGCAAGGCCCCGATGGATAACCCCAGTCGTGCCCAAACGAAGGTCACCAGTCCATTGTTGATGCTCAGCAGATAGACACCTATGTAGATTGGAAGAGAGACCGCTGACACGATGGCCTCAGCGGATGGCTTGCCCATAGCACGATAAATTTCCCCATTCATGCCTACGACCCAACCGACCCCATGCATCATTGCCATCGTTCCGATTACCAAATCGACACCCTGCCACTTGGACCCAAACAGGGTGGCGGCCAAGGGCGGCGCCAGGGAATAGATCACCATTGCCAGAGGAATAGCCACGAAGGTGAGCGCCTTGATGACCTTTCGCGTCGCCAGCCGCAGCCTTTCCTTATCCTGGTGCATCCTGGTGAGGTGGCTGTACAGTACGGGGGGGACCGGCCCGAACACGATGGCGAAGCCCATTACCGCGAACTGACTCCCCATCTGGTAAAGCCCAAGCTCGTGACTGCCTAGATACATCCCCACGATCAGGGAGTCTGCCCATACATAGAACCACGCCAGCAGACCGGACATCCCGACCCATGCGCCGAACTGGCCCATCTCCTTGGCCAATCCTGGCTGGAATGTTCCACTCGGCCGCCAGTGACTCATGTACCAGAGCATGGTGGTCTGCACGGCTTGCCCGGTCAATGTGCCAGACACTAAGGCCCAATACCCCATCCCGTTCCAGGCCAGGGGGATTGAGGCCAGGCCCGGCAAACTGACCGTGGCGAGGCGCACCCAGAACAGTTTCCTGAAGCCCATTTCTTTTTGCAGCAGAGCTGTTTGTACCGAAGATAGGGCGCCCAGCATGACTTGCACGGTCATGACCTGCAGTACGGTAGTGACACGGTAATCTTGAAAGAACGTAAGGGCGATTGGTTGTGCTAATAGGTATAGCAGACCAGCAATGAGGATGCCTAGGGTGATATTGACCCAGAAGGCGGTATCTGCGGCAGCTTCGATGTCAGTTTGGCGTTGGATCAACGCCTTGCCCATTCCGGCATCCCAGAAGATTTGCGAGAAGGCGATGACCATGAGCGCTGCTGACATAACCCCAAAGTCTTCAGGGGTAAGTAAGTGGGTTAAAATCAAAAATGTGACAGGTTGAAAAGATTTTGCTGCTAATTCTGAGAGAAATGACCATTTCAAAGCGTGGATGACGGTCATGGTTAGATGAATTAAAATTGCCGGTAAAGGCTACCGGGCCTTGATGTGCTAATTTTCAAGATTCCCGCAAATGTGTGGTTTTTTGATTTGTGACATTTGCGAATCCATCACTTTCGTTTCCCGAAAATTTGGGTCATTCCGTCCCGTTTCCATCCTTCTGACGCCAGAGAAGAAAACGTGGCCGATTATTCAAGATGTCGCCATGTTCTTCATATTCTTTTTTGCTCATAGTCAAGGTTCTGATTTTCCGCTCGATATATCTCTCGGTTTTGGCGGTGAGATCCATCAGGTTGTTTTTGTCGATATCGCCAATCAGAACAAGATCGACAATGCCTGTGTCCTTTCCCTCGGCATAATCGTCGATCAGGAACGCCTGCTGCAAATGGCCCAGGCGTTTGATGATCGATTCCAGAATTTGGTCCATGCCCAGGGCCTTTTTGACCATGGAATGCAGTTCGTTGAACAGGGGATGCTCCTGATTGGCGGAGAAAAAAACCTGTCGTCCATCCTTTTTGCTGACTAAAAGCTTGGCTTTTCTCAACTGGTCCAGTTCCCCCTTGACCTGGCTGGGCGAAGTCTGCAAGTCGTCGGCCAGTTCCCGCAGGTAAGCCGCTCCGCCGGGATTGAAGAAAAGCCGCATCAGAATCTTGATGCGGGTCTTGGAGGTGATAAGTCCGGAAAAAAGAGAGGCCATGCGAATGCTTTTTTGTTCTATTTTTATGAACATTGTGCCGCTCGTTGCAAACTGTGTCAAAGAAAAAACAAAGGGGAGTGTCGGACGAGTGGCTTTTTCGGGGCGTGGCGCGGGTACGCTCCAAAAGTGGTCTGCAGGTCAGGGAGGGAAGAGTTCCGGCGGGTTACAAGTGCTGTTCCACGGGCAAAACAACATGACCCTGCCCGCTCCACAGCGGTCGGTCTGCATGGGCAAAGAGCTGGGCGATTCGCTGCCGGTCGTGGTCGCTCAATTGTTGCAGCCAAGAGTCGGTTAGATCGTTCCTGAACAAAATATGGCTGATATCCTGTCGCCGCATCTCATCGACAATGGTGTGATTCGGGGTTTCAGAAGCCAGAAACCTGGCCAAAATGCTCTCTGAGGAATACGGCTGTTCGAACACCGGCTGGAAATCCATGTAATAGCCCCTGTTGCCGAGGAAAATACACAGCACCTTAGCGTTCTGCGGTACGACTGCATTGGTATGCTGTATTGCTGGGTATTCCGGACGGAAGGTGGTGATATAGGCGTCCCGGCTGATTTGTCCTCGCAGGTATGGCATGGGATTCACCACAGCGAACTGGCTGGCTAGATACTGACCATTGTACCCTAATATAGAACCGAGGATACAGGCCGCTACCGCCAACCGAACCATTTTTCGCAGCCTTGGGTTGGCAATCCATGCGGATATTCTTTGCAAGGTTTCCTGTAAGCCATACATGGAAAGAATCACCAAGGGCGGCACAATCGGCACGATGTAGCGGATGCGCATCGCTTCTTGGAAAAAGGTGAAAAAGAAGTAAAGCAGGGCGAACGAGAGGAGAAATTTCTGTTCCCGGCGCTGTCGAGCATTCGTTGAGCGGAAGAGAAAGGCCAAGGCCGGCAGAAGAAGGAGAAACGGCGTCAGCTTGCCGTCGAAGAATCGCGGGTTGTCGTCCTGGCCCTCATAGAAAAAACGGAGCGGTAAAAGCAGGGTTTGCCACCAGGGTTCGTTGTAGAGGATTTTCCGCGAAATAAAGGCACTGCTACCCTGGCGGGTGGCCTGCCGCAGGGTGTCGGCGAGGTCGACCTGTGTGGGGGTGTGCTGGTTGATCGCCGGAGCTCTCCATTTTTGGAACAGCGAGTTGTGCAAGGGGTAGATGGGGTTACCGGTCCAGGCATGATTTCTGATCAGCCACGGCGAGAAGGACGCGAGGGTGGCGACGGCGAAAACGACTCCCCACAGCAGCGCCTTGCCGTTGCTCTGCCGTTCCCGGGTGGCTCTCTGTTGATAGAGCATCGGCACCAGCAGGGTAAGCACGACAACACCGATCAGGCCGTTGTATTTGGTGCCAGCAGCCAGGCCGCAGCACAATCCGGCAAGAATGAGGTAAGGCGGCAGAAAATTCTTTTCCGCCCAGTGAAACAACAACAACAGAGATGCGGTGGTGAAAAAGACCACGCCCAAGTCGACATAAACGGTGATCGACAGCTTGACGATGATCGGCACCGAAAGAAAAAAGAGCGCGCCAAGCAGGCCGTACCCCATTCCCAGCCGTTTCTTCAGGTGGCGATAGAGCAGCAGCCCGGTGAGCAGGGCAAAGCAGTAATGAATGTATTTAGGGATGATGTCATTGCCGAAATAGAGCGGGATCATATAAAGCAAATCGAGATTCATGGGGTAGTAGGAGAAAGGAATCTCGGGAATCTCGTAAATGCCACCGTGCTTGAGCCATAATTTAGGGACAAAGAGATGGTGAGTTAACGCGTCCCGGTCGACAGGGGGGACGGAGGCAAGCAGGATGGTGGCGATGAACAGGGCGAGCAGGAGCAGGATCAGCCCCCAAGTCAGGACTCTTTCAGATGGTTTCATTGTTGAGCGGGGCCATGAGAAAGTCGAGCGGGAGCGCATAGCGCACTTGGCTGGCCAAGTGGAGGATTTGATCCGTATCCGCATTCATGTAATCATGGGCAATACGGTTGCGCCGACTAACGATGCCATACCACTCAGGCAATTTCTCCCAGCTGAACAGCCCTATGCGGGCTAGGGCGGTAAAAACGTCGTAAGCGGAAATCGGCACCACTTCGTCCCCTACTTTGAGCTGCTGCATGGCCTTGCCGATGGCATTTTCAATCAATACTTGGAGGCCATGCAGTACGCCGTTCTGTTCAAGGAGGGGGAGATGGTGTGTGGCATGGAGACGAGACCGGCTCTTGTCCAGCAGCGCACCCTGTTGTGCGGCAATACGCTTGGTTTCAGTATGATACAGGTTGGTGCGCATAGATCTCGTCCCAATAACGGTCTTCCAGTTTCCGCCAGGACCGTCTAAGAAATCGTTGCCAGGCCAAACCATTCTTGCCTTTGAGGGCGATGCCGTTTTCGGCGATTGCCGCGCGCATCTCCAAGCTTGCCCAGGGGGCGTTAATGAGATCAATGGCCGCTACAGGAAGGTGCAACGCGTTGGCCAAGTCGTGACGCAGGGGTTCGGTGCGGCTCAGCTGCTCCAGCCAGTCCATATCCCTCTGCCATTGCAAGGCAGAATCCCAGTCACTGGTTAGTGTGTGAGTGTTGGCAGCTCGGCTGCAAATTAGTACCGCAAACTCTAGGTTGGGTTCGGCTGCGAACTTTCGGTGGAGCGCGGCGACTTGAGGGCTAGACATGATTTACGGTTACCGCTGGTTGCGTGATATGGTAACCAGCTAGGAGTTCTTATCTTTTGGTCGTAACCATTATACTACAGTCCGAATCGAGAAAACTACAGGAGTTTGCTTGGGGCTGGTGGCAACAACTCAACCGACTAACGATTATGGAGGACTTCGAGGAGTTGCACTCCATTTTCTTCATAGAGCAGTTTTGTATGGTCGGTAAATACATTTTCAAATGCTCGTCGTTCAGTTTTTTTTAATTGTGTCGCCCAGTCAGTGTAAACTGAACGGTTAAAGATGATATGGGTTGTACCGTAACGCACCATCTTACTTATTAGTTGTTTTTCTCTTTCTTCGCCTCCGTTTCTGTCGAAAAAATCTTCAGCAAGATGAGCCTTTCTGTCAAGATAATAGGTTCGATCACCTATTGACAGGCAGAGTACCCTGGCATCTTGTGGCAGTATCGCATTCGCATGTGCGATAACAGGGTGCTCCGTTCTGTACCGGGCGACATAGGCATCTCGACTTGCTTTTCCGAACAGGTAGTCAAAAGGTCTGATGTAGTCGAATTGATGAAATATATAGAACCAATTGTACACAAAAGCGTAGCTTATCGAAAGAATAAGCACACTCAGCCCGATTTTATTGATCAATCCGGCCTGTTGCTGCAGAAGCTGAACCGTGTTGTGAGCACCTAGCACCGCCAATATCACCAATGGAGGAATAGCCGGTGCCATGTAACGGATACGAAAATCGGACTCAAAGAGGACAAACAGAACGAACAGAATAGAAAAAACAGTCAGAATATTTCGATGATGTTTTATTGTTGGTGAAAATGTTTCTTTGGTGCAAACGAATGCCAGTAACGGCAATAACAGCAAGCAGGGATTCAATTTGCCATCAAAATATTTAGGGTTGTCATCCTGTCCTTGAAAAAATGCTCGCACAGGAATCAGCAAGGTCTGAAGAAACGTTTCATTGTAGACGTTTTTTCGTTGCCAGAAGGGATTGTTAGCCAGCTCTTGTTGTTTTAAGGCGGCAGAATCGTGAGAAAACGTCTCCTGAGGAGGGTTAAATACATTGTTGAAGAGCGGATAAACCGGGTTGTGCTTCCAAATGGTATTACGAATCATCCACGGAGAAAAAATAATCAAGGCAATTAGAATAAATATTCCACCCCAGTATACCCCCTTGAGCGAATGCCTATTCCGTTCTTTTAGGTTGTGTTGGGAAAATCTTTTATTTTGATTCCGTGAGTAGGTCAAAGGTATCATAGCTGCCATGATCAGCAGCAGAATGAGAGCGTTGTATTTTGTTCCCAACGCTAAACCGCAGGCAACGCCGGCAACAATCAGATAGCGGGGTTTATATTCTGTATCGCACCATTTGAGAAATGAGTACAGGCAGAGCCATGAAAAAAAAATCAAGCCAAGGTCAACATAGGCGATCACAGAGAGCTTGACGATGACTGGTATGGTGAGGAAGAAGAGTGCTCCAAGTAATCCATAAGCGGGACTAATGATTTTTTTGAGATAACGGTACAGCAACCAAGCTGTCAGCAAGGCAAAGAGAAAGTGCAGGTACTTGGCCGCGATGTCGAACTTGAAGTAGAGGGGGAGCATGTACAACAAGTCGACATTCATGGGGAAGTAGGAAAAGTGCATGGACGGGATTTCATGCATCCCGCCGTGCAGCAGATACATCTTGGGCACGGCCAGGTGATGGTTGAGGGCGTCCCTACTGATGGGGGGGACACTGCCAAGAATCACGACCACAACAACGTGAACAAGAAGGCCAAGGATGAGTAGCCAGAAAATGATTCGTTGCCCTTGGCAGACCGCTTTTTGTGGTGAACGTGTCATCTTGCTGTCCCTTGACCTTTTGAGCCACGCATCGAGTTGTTCTTGAAAACCGACGAGAAAACATGTTCGGGAAGTGTTCCGGAATAGAGCTTGCCGTCAACGACATAGCTGGGCGTGGCGATGATGTTGCGTGCGATTCCCGAATGAACATCCTCGGCCAGTTTTCTGTGTAATGTGCTGTCATTGAGTTTTTCCTTAAAACGGGAAATATCCAGGCCCGTTTCCTTGGCAATCGCACTGAAGTTGATGGTTTGCTTGGCCCGGGCTTCTCGAAACAATGCATCGTTGACCGGCCAGAACAAATTTTGCTCTTGGGCCATGATGGCAAAAAGAGCAAGAAGACCTGCGTTGGGGTGGACTGTCTCTTTGGCGGCGGGATTGACTCGATTATCAAGAGGAAAATGGCGGTGGATCAGTCGGATTTGATTGGGGTATTGGTTCACAAGCCGCCGAAGATGATCGTGCATCTTACTGCATTGAAAGCAGAGATAATCGGCGTATTCGGTGATTATTAGTGTTGGCTGTTGTGCACCGATCCAAGGACTGCCGTCATCCGTTACGCCATATTCAACTTTTGAATTTTGCGGCAGTGGTTTAAGCAGCCAGTAACGGGGGTAATAGAAAATGCCAGCAAAGGCAAAGGCTAAACTTATAATAATGATAATAAAAAGCTGTTTTTTTTCCTTTTGAAGATGGGTGGTATCGTGTCGCAGAGTAGCTTGAAACGAACCTTTGCCAAACCTCCCCTGCGCCATCCATGTAACGAGGAGCAAAGTAAAATTAATGCCATAGATGATAAGGCACACCAGGCAATAACTGTGGATGTACAGAATGGAGATAAGAGCCAGTGCTATACTGGCTAGGGAGAAAAGGCTGGCGGTCAGGCATAGAAGTGCTGCTCCGGGGAACATGGACCCTTTGGGTTTGAATACCAACACCAGGGCCAAGAAAAATAGATATCCAAGAATCCCCCAAGCAGCCACTGGCACGTTTAACAATAAAGCATAGGGGCTTTGGGCAACAGTGTCGCAGTTCAGTGAACGACTAATGGCGCAGAAGCTTTTGTAGGTGATGTCGTTGAAATTACGGTAATGTGCTACGCAGAGGTAGCACGATGAGGCAAGGCCAGATATGGTAAGAGCAATAAAAAGAGCGCGATACAACAATGTCGCAGGGAAGAATTTGTTTAGCAATGGGGCAAAACAACTGAGCATTGATCCTCACATTGGCGAAAGATCATCATATCAACGCGGTTTGTTGAGATATGAACCAACAAAAAAGGGAGGCAACGCCTCCCTTTTTTGTTGGCATAACAATTTGTTATTGCAGTGCCATAACTTTTATATAATGTTGATTGGTCCAATAACCGCGAGGGCTCTTGGTTGCATCCATTGCAGTTTGATACTCACTTGGGCACCGACTGCTAACATCTAGAACGTTAATTGAAATATTGTCCGGGTCGGCAGCATTTACTACCCAGGTGTTTTTATTTGAAAGTGTTGTAGCAACATTCAGGTTAGCGGTATTGTTTAGCGTGGTATTGCTTGGAATGGAGAAATAATCAGCAACTGCTGAAGCGATAGCGTTTGCGTCAGACTCTGTTGCTGAACAGTAAGTTTTATTCCGATACGCGATAAAGTTCGGAATAGCAATGGCCGCCAAGATACCGATAATCGCGATAACGATCATCAACTCGATCAGGGTAAAGCCTTTTTCGTTTGCCTGCAGTCTCAATTTGTTCAGCGTCATGTGTCTACCCTCCAAAAGGTGTGTTGTGGTGCCGCCGGTCATCCCTTCGCCGGCGGAAATTTTCATTGCCAGTCATTAAGCACTAGCCGTGCCAATTTTGTTGAATTTTTTCTTTTGTTAGAATTTCAGATTGTTATCTGGTTTTCTTTGTTTTTTTGTCCTTGCGCCTCTACAATACCTCGGGAGCAGTGATTCGTGTCGTTGACAATCGTTGTCCGTGGCTGACAATTTTTGTCAGTTTATCATCCTTTCCTTTTTGTTTCAATGTATTATCGAGTGAATGAATTGTGTACCGCGGATTGAAGCTTCATGTCACCGCTCTTTTTTTCGCCTTGCTCGTCGCGGCTACTGGGCTGACATTTTTTGTCATCGGCTCGTTTTGGCTGCGGGATTCGGCCTTGTCGCTGGCCCGTGAAAAGGGGGTGGAAATGGCGGTAGTGGCCGAGCGGTTGGCTGGCCGCCGCATGGAACTGGGCAAGGAGAGGGATTTTTTCGCCGCCCTTGTCAACGAAGGAGTCAGCCGGGCCGGGGCGATGAGCGGATGTGGTCAAGCGGAGCATGGCGTTGTGCTGTGTCTCGGCCAGCCCCTGCCAGATCGGCAACATCTTGAACGGCAACTGCGCGAGGCGATGCAAACGGGCAAAGCGGTTCGTTCCCTGAACGGACTCGCCTGGGTGGGCGTGGTCCCTGGGAAAAAATATCTGGATATCGCACTGCCGGCTATCTCGCCGGACCATGTGCGCGGCGGCGTGGCCCTGCGTTTTTCCCTGGAACCCCATTACGCGCGAATTCGCACCATGCAGCGTCTGGTGGCAGGGTATTTGGCCGTCAATCTGATCGTCCTGCTGGTGATCGGGTTTTTCCGCCTTCGTTCCGCTGTTTTTCGTCCGGTGGAACAGCTTATCCGGCTGACCGATTCCTATCGCGATGAAAGCGGCGTGCCGTTCTTGGCCCTGCAGGGTGGTGACGAACTGCGGCAGCTGGCCGGATCGATGCAGCAGATGCTGGCGCGCATCAAGGCCGACCAGGACAAGCTGCGGGAGCATGTGGCTTCGTTGCAGGAGGCGAACCGGCAACTGATCGCCTCCCGCGAGGAAATGGTGCGTGCCGAAAAACTTTCCTCCGTGGGCAGGCTGGCCGCTGGTTTGGCCCATGAGATCGGCAACCCCCTGGGCATTGTCCAAGGCTATCTGGGACTGATCCGTCACGATGACCTGGGAGGCGCGGAGCGCGAGGAATTTTGCAGCCGAGCCGAACACGAACTGCAGCGCATCGGCCAACTGGTCCGTCAATTGCTCGATTTTTCCCGGCCGGCAAGTGGCCATCAGGAAGCTATCGATCCGCATCAGGTGCTCGCCGAGGTGATCGCCCTGCTCCAGCCGCAGCCCCTGATGGACTCCATCACCCTCACCACCCGTTTTGCCGCGATGGATTGCTTGGTGCATGCCAATCCGGCCCAATTGATGCAGGTATTGTTGAATTGCCTGATCAACGCCGCCGACGCCATTCGTGCCGCAACGAGCGGCCAGGGAACCATCGAGGTGGCGACCGATGTCGACCTGATCGAGCCGGCCAGGATGCTGCGGATAACCATCAGCGATACCGGTGTCGGCCTGACCAAGGACGAGTTGGCCAATGCCTTTGATCCCTTTTTCACCACCAAGGAACCGGGCAGGGGCACCGGATTGGGATTGTCGGTCTCTTATGCCCTGCTCAAGAGCATGGGCGGCGTTATCAGTCTGGCCAACAGGGAAGGTGGGGGCGCGGTGGTGACCATCGCCCTTCCCCTGGCGGCATCGCAAATGTTGGACCACGCGGAGTCTGGCGTCTGATGGCGAACGTGTCCGGCGTCACTGACGCAATCCGGCAGCCCATTTTTGGACGGCAGGCGCACGCTCCATGTCACTTTTCGGAAATCCACCATGCCCAGTAAGCAGCGTCTCCTGATCATTGACGATGAAGAAAACATGCGGCGCATGCTGACCTTGGTCCTCAGCCGCCTTGGCTATCAGGTCGAGGTGGCGGCCCATGGCCAGGCAGGCCTTGACGCCCTGGCCACGGGGGATTTTGATGTGGTGCTCTGTGATATTCGCATGCCGGGAATGGATGGCCTGGAGTTTCTCCGTCAGGCGATCGCAGCCGGAATCAGCGCCACGATCATCATGATGTCCGCCTTTGGCTCTGTTGACACCGCCTTGGCGGCCATGCGTCTCGGGGCCTATGATTATATCTCCAAGCCGTTCAAGGCCGAGGAAATTGAGCTGACCCTGCGCAAGGCCGAGGAACGGGAAGGACTGCGACGGGCGAATCGCGAGCTGCGCAATACCGTGGCCGCATTGAAGGAAGAATATACGTTTGGCAGAATGGTGGCGCACAGCAAGGCCATGCAGGAGGTGTTCGCCCTGGCCGCCAAGGTGGCTCCCCATTCGACCACCGTGCTGATCACCGGCGAAAGCGGTACCGGCAAGGAGTTGGTGGCCCAGGGGATTCACCAGCAGAGCGGCCGGGTGTCGGGCAGGTTCGTGGCCGTCAACTGCGGCGGATTGCCCGACAATCTGATTGAAAGCGAACTGTTCGGTTATAAAAAAGGGGCATTTACCGGCGCGGACAAGGACAAGGTCGGCCTGTTTTTGGAGGCGGACGGCGGGACCCTGTTTCTCGATGAAATCGGCGAATTGCCGTTGTCGTTGCAGGTGAAGCTGCTGCGGGTGTTGCAGGAGGGGGAAGTGCAGCCGTTGGGTGCGGCCTGCCCCCGAAAGGTCGACGTACGGGTGATTGCCGCCACCGCCCGGGACTTGGCGCAGGAGGTGCGGATGGGGTTGTTCCGCCAGGATCTGTTCTACCGGCTCAATGTGGTGCACATCGCCTTGCCGCCCTTGCGTGAGCGGACCGGCGACATTCCCCTGCTCAGCGAATTTTTCCTTCAACGCTACGTCCGCAGGCTCGAATCGCCGGTGACCGGCATCGCGCCCTCGACCATGGCGTTGTTGCTCCAGCATGGCTGGCCGGGCAATGTGCGTGAACTGGAAAACGTGATTGAACGGGCGGTGATTTTGGCCGAAAAAAAGGTGCTGTTGCCGGAGAACCTGCCCCCGCAATTCGGTGTTCGCCCCAGCGGGCGGCGGCTCGATGATTTTTTTGGTGGATTTTCCATCAAGCAGGCCCAGCGGATCATGGAAACCGCGCTTATTGGCCGTGCCCTGGAGGTGACCGGCGGCAACAAATCCAAGGCATCGGAATTGTTGGAGATCAGTTATCCATCCCTGCTCGCCAAAATCAAGGAGTACGCCCTTGCTCCCGTTGGCAAGGATTCGTCATGAAGAACGGTATCTTCCCCACGGCCAAAAGGGAGAGGGGGTGCATTCGATCATGGTCGACGACCTTGCCGTGTTAAATTTTTTTATAGTACAAGTGTATTTGGAAAAAATTTTTATAGAACTATGCGACTTGAGAACGGTCAGCGAAAAAAATGTACCTGCTTTTTGCTTTTGGTATTCAATGACTAGCCTTATTTGCCGGTATCGGCCGCATGTGCAGGCAATTGGCCTGATTCTTGTTTGAGCGGGTTGTGGAGGAAGCGTCTATGAACACGGAAAGTGTGAACAACAGGGGAAAGGGGCAACAGGGATTTACCCTGCTTGAGGTCATGATCGCGG
>Ga0307362_100091_pt1 | contig 15690 bp, 10 predicted proteins | sample AAT_RA_Asp1_MT_FD_194606 | JGI IMG/M metagenome (GOLD analysis project Ga0307362, IMG submission 194606) | Metatranscriptome of enriched activated sludge microbial communities from anaerobic digester in WTTP, New Holstein, Wisconsin, United... | ecosystem: Engineered > Bioreactor > Anaerobic >...
CGCCGCGTTCAAGGAACTTCGTCGCGCGGCCGGGATTCGACCCGATCTTCCATTTGCGCACGTGGCAGCGGCATCTGCGCAACGCTGGCCTGCGACGCCTTTTCGCCTGCGGCTTCCTGCTGACCAGCATTTTCGTGACCCTGATGAACTACGCTACCTTCCGGCTTTCCGGCGCGCCATATTTTCTGAGCCAGACGGCGCTCAGCCTGATTTTCCTGGCCTACGGCTTCGGCATGGCGTCGTCGTCAATGGCGGGTGGCCTGGCCGACCGCTTCGGTCGTCGGCCGCTGCTGGTCGCGGGGTTCGTGACGATGCTTGGCGGGGTAGTGCTGACGCTCGCCGGGTCGCTCCTGCTGATCATCGTCGGCATCGTGCTGGTGACGTCCGGCTTCTTCATCGGACATTCGGTCGCCAGCGGCTCGATCGGCCCCCTTGCCGGGACGGCCAAAGGGCATGCGGCGTCGCTTTATCTGCTCTTCTACTACATGGGGTCGAGCATCGTCGGCTCGATGGGCGGCTGGTTCTGGCAGTACGGGGGGTGGAATGCCGTCAGCGGGTTGATCGCCTCGTTGGCGGTGCTTGGCGTCGTGCTGGCGAAGGGGCTGCGACGTCCAGGGTAGCGCGGGCCGACCGGAAAAGTTGCGTACGGAACGCGGGCGATTGGGATGGATGCAACCGATTCGCCTCTTTCCCGGTCGGGGTCTGGCCACTCATGCGGCCACGCTCAGTGAGCGGCGGCGACGTTCGCGGGGATCGAGTGGATGTGCTTGGCGCTCGCCTTGCTTTCGTTCGCCAGCTTTTCCTTGGTGTCCAGCAGGTAGACGTAGAAGAACGGCCAGCCGTAAGCCATGACGCCGCTGACGAACAGCAGGAACAGGGACGAGGTCGCGATGGCCAGGACCAGCACGGCGAACGAAGCCAGGGAAGAGAAAACGTGGTTCTCCAGGAGAAAATCTACGATACGTGGTTTCATGATGTTTCCTTTCATCAGGGTTGGTTGATGCCACATAATGAAAACACTCACCATCTGACGGAAATCATCTTATCGAGAACCGTTCTACGCTGTGTAGCGATTGTTCGGGCCTTTGTCCGGCCTTGTGTAGCAGCACGTATCGGCCGGGAACTTTCAGGGGAAACGGCTGACCGCTATCAGTCAACCATTCGTCGGATCGTCTCCGTCCTCGCGGGGCGGTCCATTCAGGAGAATTCATGAGGGTGAAGTTCCTCCCGCGCAAATCCGGTTTTGGCATCCGCGTTGCGCTCAGCTGCCTGTTGATCGTTGGCATCGTGCTCGTCGGCTGGTATTCCGGCTGGATCGAGCGGTCGGCGTACCGGGTGATGATCGCGATGACCGGGGAGGGAGAAAGGCGACTCGGCCTCTCCGACTATCGCGTGGGCATCGATGCGCTGCCGCTGGCCGGCATCGGCGACAACGCGTCGGGCTTAACTTACCATCCAGGGCGCAACAGCCTTTTCTCGGTGATCAATCGTCCGCCGCAGATCGTCGAACTGACGCTCGACGGCGCGTTGCAGCGGACGATTGCCGTCGAGGGCGTTGCCGATCTCGAAGGGATCACCCACGTGCGTGGCAACGAGTTCTTCATCGCCGACGAGCGCACGCAGCAACTGATCCATGTCGAGATCGGCGACGATCAGACGGCGATCGACGCGCGCGGCCGCCCGCGCATCGCCCTGGCGTTCGACCTCGCCAGCAATCTCGGTTTCGAGGGCGTTTCATGGGATCACACACGCGAACGCCTGTTCGTGGTCAAGGAAAAGCGGCCGCTCCGCCTGTTCGAGCTTTCAGGCCTGTCGGCCGCGCTGGATGGACGACGGCTCGATCTGCAGATTCGCGAGTGGTTTCCGCGCGGCTCGGCGAGTTTCCTGTTGCGCGATTTGTCCTCGCTGACCTACCACGAGGGGTCGGGGAACATGCTGCTGCTGAGCGACGAGTCGCGGCTGGTCGTCGAACTCGACGGTGAGAGGCAACCGTCGGGCCTGCTGGTGCTGCGCCAGGGCCAGCACGGCCTGAAGCGCGACGTCCCGCAGGCGGAAGGCATTGCCGTCGGACCGCGTGGGGAGATTTACCTGATTTCCGAGCCGAACCTGCTCTATCGCTTCGACCCGCCGCCGCGCTGACGCGGTGTGTCGTGTATCGTCAGGCGACCGGTACGGCGACCATCCGGCGCCGTTCGAAGCGCACCAGTTCCTTGACGCCGGCTTTCCGCAAGCCCGCCAGCGCCATGTCGAAATGCCGCCCGACCTGATGCGGGGCATGCGCGTCCGAGCCCAGGGTAAGCGGCACGCCGCGCGAGGCGAGGGCCGCGACGACATCCCAACCCGGCATGAATTCCTGCGCCGGGTTGTCGAGTCCGGAGGTGTTGATTTCCACGGCGATGTCGTTGGCCAGCAGATCCGGGATCAACGGCTCGACGTAGCGCAGCATGCCGCCGGCCGGCATGCTGCCCATCTTCTTCGGCAGGTCCAGGTGACCCACGACGTCACAGAAACGCTCGCGAATCATCATGCCGACGAAGTGGAAGTAGATCTCGCAGACGTCCTCGATGTGCCAGGCGTCGTACATCGCCGGCTCCTGCAGCTTCTCGAAGCCGATGTTGTGCACCGAGCCGATCAGGTAATCCCATTCGTAGCGCCGCGCCGTGTCGCGGGCGACGTCGAGGCGGCTCGGGATGAAGTCCATCTCCATGCCCAGACGGATGCGGAAGGGCGTTTCGCCGTCACGGTTGTAGCGTTCCTGGAGGCGACGCACGTCAGCGACGTAGTCGTCCTGTTCGTCGGCGCGCATCGCGTAGCGTTGGTCGCGGGCGTGCAGCATCCAGTGGCTGTGGTCGGAAAAGCCGAATTCAGCGATCCCTTTGGCGAGCGCCTGCTCGACGTAGGCGTCCATGCTGCCGCTGGCGTGGCAGCAGCGGGTGGTGTGGCTGTGGAAGTCGATCAAGGGTGGCATGGTCAAAAAACCGCTGCCCGGTCAGCGGGCAAAGGCGCCATTATCCCTCACCCCGCCTTGACCACGGAAACGCCGTGATTGGCCAGCGAGAGCCCGATGTCGGTGCCGATATCGAGGACGTTGGTCAGGTCGGGCGAGACGACGAAGATGTTGCCGAGCGGCGTATCGAAGGTGTACTCGAAGAAGCTGCCGAGGTACGAGCGTTTGCGCAGTATGCCGGCGACGCCGCTGCCGTCGCGGTTGATCTGCCAGGCTTCCGGGCGTACGGCGACCTTCACCGGGCCGGCTTCGACCTTCTGCTTCGGCACGATGGTCAGGGGGCCGAGCTTCACGCTGCCGTCCGCGTCGGACTCGCCGGGGAAGAGCATGGCTTCGCCCATGAAGCCGGCGACGAACTCGCTGCCGGGGTATTCGTACATCTCTTGCGGCGTGCCGCTCTGGGCGATCAGGCCGTCGTTCATCACGATGATCACGTCGCTGACCGCCAGCGCCTCGCTCTGGTCGTGCGTCACGTAGGCGACAGTGAGCTTCAGGCGCTGCTGGATGGCGCGGATTTCCTCGCGCATGTCGCGGCGCAGGCGGGCGTCGAGGTTGGAAAGCGGTTCGTCGAAAAGCAGGATCTGCGGTTCCAGGATCAGCGCGCGCGCCAGCGCCACGCGCTGCTGCTGCCCGCCGGAGAGCTCGCTCGGCATCCTCTCGTCGTAACCGACGAGGCCGACGTTCCGCAGCGTCTCGACGGCGCGCGCGCGGGCGGGTTCCTTCGGCACGCCGGACATGCGCAGTCCGTACATGACGTTTTCGACCACGTTCATGTGCGGGAACAGCGCGTAGCTCTGGAACATCATGCTGACGTTGCGTTCGGCCGGGCCGAGCGTCGTCACGTCGCGGCCGTCCATGAAGATCTGTCCGGAGGTCGGCGATTCCAGGCCGGAGATCATCCGCAGCACAGTGGTCTTGCCGCAGCCCGAGGGGCCGAGGATGGTGACCAGCGTGCCCTTCTCGATGCCGAAGCTGACGCCCTTGACCGCGAAGGGCGCCGCGGGGTCGGTGCCGTAGCGCTTGGTGATGTTCTTGAATTCAACGCCGAAAGTCATGCTGTCGTTCCTTGTTCTGAATGGATTGGCCGGCTCAAACGGGAGCGGTCATTACCGGCGCCGTGGCGCCTTTGCGGCGGCCGAGCTTGCGTTCGCCGACCAGCCACTGGATCGCGGCGATGATCAGCGACATGACCAGGATCAGCACCGTGCAATAGGCCAGCGCGACGCCGTAGTCGCCGTTGCCGACACGGCCGATGATGTAGGTCGTCGCCAGTTCGTTTTCCGCGGTGACGAGGAAGATGACCGCGCTGACCGTGGTCATCGCCCGGGCGAAGCTGTACACCAGCGCGGCGACCAGCGCCGGCTTTAACAGCGGCAGGATGATGGTGAACAGCGTCTGCGCCGTCGTCGCGCGCAGCATCAGCGAGGCCTCGTCGAGCGCCTTGTCGAGCTGCTTGAACGCCGCCGTGCCGGCCTGCACGCCGACCGGAAGGTTGCGGAACATGAAGCAGATCACGATGATCAGGCCGGTGCCGGTCAGTTCCACCGGCGGCACGTTGAAGGCGAGGATGTAGCTGACACCGAGCACCGTGCCGGGGATCGCGAAGGCGAGCAGGGCGACGAACTCGAAGCCGTTGCGGCAGCGAAAGTCGGTGCGCGAGAGCAGGTAGGCGATCAGCAGGCCGACCGCCGCCGTAAGCGGCGCCGAGATGCCGGCGAGTTTGAGCGTGGTGAACATCGAGTTCCACGCCGTGCCGGCCCAGACGATGCCGAACTGTCCCCACTCGATGCCGAAGGCGGTGATGAAGTGCCTGAGCGTGAAGGTGTAGTCCCGCCCCCAGGTCTGTACGAAGCCGCCGACGAAGGCGAAGAGATAGACCACCAGCGTGAAGGTCAGCCACGGATAGACCACCGCGTTGAGCGTGTAACGCAGTCCGTCCGGCAACGGCATCGGGATGCCCGAATCGCCCTTGCCGCTGACTGTCGTGTAGTTCTGCCGCCCCAGCAGACCGCGCTGCAGGGCGAACACGCCGAGGGCGAAGACCGTCAGCAGCCAGGCCAGGGTGGCGGCCCGTCCCTGGTCGAACTGGGCGCCGACGATGGCGAAGAAAATGTCGGTGGACAGTACCGAGAACTGCCCGCCGACGACGATCGGGTTGCCGAAATCGGCGATGCTCTCGATGAAGCCGACGAGGAAGGCGTTGGCCAGGCCGGGCTTCAGCAGCGGCAGGGTGACGGTGAAGAAAGTCTTTCTCCGGTCGGCATGCAGGATCTGCGCGGCTTCCTCCAGGCTTGGGGCGAGGCCTTGCACGACGCCGCGCATGATCATGAAGGCGATCGGCGTGAAGGCGAACAGTTGCGCGACGAGAATGCCGAGGATGCCGTAGAACCAGCGCGTCGGCGTGATATCGAAGGCGTGCTCGAGGAACTGGTTGACGATGCCGGCACGGCCGAACAGCAGGATCAGGCCGAGGCCGACGACGAAGGGCGGGGTGATGATTGGCAACAGCGCGACGATGCGCAGCGGTCCCTGCACCCGCGGGCCGGCGCAGCGCTCCGCCAGCAGCGCCATCATCGTGCCGAGCACGGTGGTGCCGAAGGCCGTGGCCAGGGCGAGGAAGAGCGTGTTCCAGGCGACGCCGCACTGGACGCCGCCGCCCAGACAGTTCAGGTTCCAGATACGGCTGTCGGCGATACGGTCGACGATCGCCGAGAGCGCCCATCCGCCTTCCTCGGTCAGGAACGCGCCGGAAAGCGCCTTGGCGACCGGATAGGCGATGAACAGCGCGAGCAGCGCGGAGCAGCAGATCACCGCCGAGGCGACGAACAGGTCGCCCTTGAAATACCCGAGCCGGGCGAGGCCGAAGGCGGAAATTACGATCAGGGCAAGCAATACGACGAAGGCGCCCATCCCCATGCCGAACTGGTTGATCGTCAGTTCGCCGAAGGCGCTGTTGAGCCATTCGAACGACCAGCCGCGCGCACCGATCATGAAGCCGCTGCCGCCGAGTCCGAGCAAACCGGCGAGACCGCCGCCAAGCAGCCAGCGAGCTTGCAGTCGTCCGGCAGGATAGATCAGTCCGACGCCGGCCATGGCCATTCCGAGGGGGCCGAGCAGTAGCCAATAACGGCCGTTGGCGAGTGCCTGAACGAGACCGTTGGCTGTTTCCGAACCCGCCAGAATCTCCGGCAATACGTAGTACCAGGCGGTGTCCTGGATTGCGTACCAGGGGAAGAGTAGAAAACCGGCGAAGCCGACGCCCAGCCAGAGGACAAGCGCTTTGTTGGGATGTTTGTTCACAGAAGACGTGCCCAAGTCAGTTGAAACGCGGGAAATGCGTCACCGCAATGACCTCCGTCATCCCGGTATTCGCCGGGATGACGGGCGTTCGAGTCAAGCTTGAGTCAAACCTTGCTCAACGCGGCAGCGAGTTGACGTCCTTCTCCCACTTGGCGATCAGCCGCTTGCGCTCGGCGCTGGCGCCGTACTTGGCGTAGTCGTAGTTGATGAACTTGATCGCCTTGAAGTCCGGTACGCGCGGATCGACCTTGGCGTTCTTGTTCGACGGCAACTGGAACTGCCTCGCTGCCGCCGCCATTTCCTGCGCTGCCGGGGTCAATGCCCATTCGTAGAACTTCTTGGCCGCTTCGAGATTGCGCGCGCCCTTGATGATGCTCATCGAACCGATCTCGGCGCCGGTGCCTTCGCTCGGCGTGACCGTTTCGACCGGAAAGCCGGCCATCTTTTCGCCCGGGGCGTCATGGATGAAGCTGATCGATACGGCCGTTTCGCCGCGTGCCACGGCCTTGATCGGCCCGGTGCCGGAACGCGTGTACTGGCCGACGTTGCGATGCAGCTTCTTGAGATACTCGAATGCCGGTTCTTCACCCATCAACTGCACGAGCGTGGCAACCATGGTGTAGGCCGTGCCGCTTGACGCCGGGTTGGCCACCTGGATATCGCCCTTGTATTCCGGTTTGAGCAGGTCGGCCCAGGACTTGGGCACCGGCAATTTTTTCTTTTCCAGAAGCTCCGGGTTGTAGCCGAAGCCGAGCGGGCCGGAATAGATTCCGACCGTCTTGTATTTGGCCTGTTGCGCCTGCTGCTGAGCCCACGGATGCAACTGGGCGAGGCTCGGCGACTTGTATTCAAGCGACAGTCCCTGTTCCGCCGCCTGCAGGTGCGGGTCGCCGGTGCCGCCGAACCAGATGTCGGTCTTCGGGTTTTCCTTCTCGGCGATGAGTTGGGCCAGCGCTTCGCCGGAGCCCTTCATCGATACATTGATCTTGGTGCCGGTGGTGCGCGCGTAGACCGTGCTGATCATGTTGCACCACTCGGCCTGAACCGAACAGATGATGTTGACCTGGTCCGCCGCCTGAGCGCCGCCGGCGCCGAAGCCTACAGCCAGCGTTGCCGCGATGATGCGAAATGTGTGCTTCATTTTGACCCCTTTCGATTTTTTCGTTGGTGGATTCCCCGCGTTCCGGGCCCTTTCCAGCCAGCGAGGCCAGAACGTGCCGCAAACGAGTATGCGCGATAGCCGTGCAGCGAAGCAAATCAGAAATCGTTATTCTGAGCATAAGGATTTTGCAGTCTTGAAAACCGGGAACATCCCCCCACTTCGGAGCCATCGGAATAGCTGGCAAGGACATTCACCATGCGACAAGACAAACTGACCACCAAGTTTCAGCAGGCGCTGGCCGACGCACAGAGCCTGGCTGTCGGCCACGACAACCAGATGATGGAGCCGGCACACCTGCTCCTTGCGCTGTTGCAGCAGGAAGACGGCGCAACGTCCTCGCTGCTGGCGCAGGCGGGCGTCAACGTGCAAGCGCTGAAGGCGGCGCTCGACCAGATGATCGACCGCTTGCCGAAGGTCGAAGGCCACGGCGGCGACGTGCAGGTCGGACGCGATCTGGTCAACCTGCTCAACGTCACCGATCGGGAAGCGCAGAAGCGCGGCGACCAGTTCATTGCCAGCGAGATGTTCCTGCTTGCTGTGTGTGACGACAAGGGCGAGGCAGGGCGCTTGGCCAGGCAGCACGGTCTGAATCGCAAGGCGCTGGAAGCCGCGATCATGGCCGTGCGCGGTGGCCAGGGCGTTGACTCGCAGGAAGCCGAAGGGCAGCGCGAATCGCTCAAGAAATACTGCATCGACCTCACCGAACGCGCCCGCCAGGGCAAGCTCGACCCGGTGATCGGGCGCGACGACGAGATTCGCCGTACCATCCAGATCCTGCAGCGGCGGACCAAGAACAACCCGGTCCTGATCGGCGAGCCAGGCGTCGGCAAGACGGCGATCGTCGAAGGGCTGGCGCAGCGCATCATCAACGACGAAGTGCCGGAAACGCTGAAGGGCAAGAAGGTGCTCAGTCTCGACATGGCCGCGCTGCTCGCCGGCGCGAAGTACCGGGGCGAGTTCGAGGAACGGCTGAAAGCCGTCTTGAAGGAAATCGCGCAGGACGAAGGCCGGATCATCGTCTTCATCGACGAACTGCACACCATGGTCGGCGCCGGCAAGGCCGAGGGGGCGATTGACGCCGGCAACATGCTGAAACCGGCGCTGGCGCGCGGCGAACTGCACTGCGTCGGCGCAACGACGCTCGACGAGTATCGCAAATACGTCGAGAAGGATGCGGCGCTTGAACGCCGTTTCCAGAAGGTGCTGGTCGACGAGCCGAGCGTCGAGGCGACCATCGCCATCCTGCGCGGCCTGCAGGAAAAGTATGAACTGCACCACGGGGTCGACATCACCGATCCGGCGATCGTCGCCGCGGCCGAACTCTCGCACCGCTACATCACCGACCGCTTCCTGCCCGACAAGGCGATCGACCTGATCGACGAGGCAGCGGCGCGAATCAAGATGGAGATCGACTCCAAGCCGGAAGTCATGGACAAGCTCGACCGGCGCATGATCCAGCTCAAGATCGAGCGCGAGGCCGTGCGCAAGGAGAAGGACGAAGCGTCGATGAAGCGCCTGCAGCTGATCGAGGACGAACTCGCCAAGCTGGAGCGCGAGTACAACGACCTGGAGGAAATCTGGAAAGCCGAGAAGGCGCAGGTGCAGGGCAGCGCCTCGATCAAGGAGGAAATCGACAAGATCAAGGCGCAGATGGCCGATTTCCAGCGCAAGGGCCAGTACGACAAGCTCGCCGAACTGCAGTACGGCAAGCTGCCACAGCTCGAAGCGCAGCTGAAAGCCGCAGAAAAGTCTGGCGATGGCGCGAAGAAAAACCAGCTGCTGCGCAACGAAGTCGGCGTCGAAGAGATCGCCGAGGTCGTCTCGCGTGCGACCGGAATCCCGGTTTCCAAGATGATGCAGGGCGAGCGCGAGAAGCTGCTGGCGATGGAAGACAAGATCCACCAGCGCGTCGTCGGGCAGGATGAGGCGGTGCGCCTGGTATCCGACGCCATCCGTCGTTCGCGCGCAGGGCTCGCTGATCCGAACCGGCCGTATGGCTCCTTCCTCTTCCTCGGCCCGACCGGCGTAGGCAAGACCGAGCTGTGCAAGGCGCTGGCGAATTTCCTGTTCGATTCGGAAGAACACCTGATCCGCATCGACATGAGCGAGTTCATGGAGAAGCACTCGGTTGCCCGGCTGATCGGTGCGCCGCCGGGCTATGTGGGTTACGAGGAAGGCGGCTATCTGACCGAAGCCGTGCGCAGAAAGCCGTACAGCGTGATTTTGCTGGATGAAGTCGAGAAAGCGCATCCGGACGTGTTCAACGTGCTGCTGCAGGTGCTCGACGACGGGCGGATGACCGACGGGCAGGGCCGCACGGTCGACTTCAAGAACACCGTGGTGGTGATGACCTCCAACCTCGGCAGCCAGATGATCCAGCAGATGGCCGGCGACGATTACCAGCTGATCAAGCTGGCGGTGATGGGCGAGGTCAAGAGCTACTTCCGGCCCGAGTTCATCAACCGCATCGACGAAGTGGTCGTCTTCCACGCGCTCGACGAGAAGCACATCAAGTCGATCGCGAAGATCCAGCTCGGCTATCTCGAAAAACGGTTGGCGCAGCTGGAAATGGCGCTGGACGTGGACGACAGTGCTCTGTCAGAAATCGCCACCGCCGGCTTCGACCCGGTGTTCGGTGCGCGACCATTGAAGCGCGCGATCCAGGCACAGATCGAGAACCCGCTGGCCAAGGCGATCCTCGAAGGACGCTTTGCGGCGAAGGACACGATCCGCGTGTCTTGTGCGGGCGGGGTGATGCGGTTCGACAAAGGGTGATCCGGTAGAACCTGATTACGTGGCGTATTTCGTCTGAGGAAGTGATTTTCGACGAAACACCAGGACGTTTCCTGCAACGACCAGCGCCAACCCTGTGATGGCGCTGGCGCTCCAGTGGTAATCCTCGAAAACCGCAGACACGTTGAGCGCCACAACGGGAAAGAGTACCGTGCAGTATGCCGCGCGTTCGGGGCCCAGGCGGCCCACCAGCGTGAGGTAGGCGGTGAAGCCGATGACCGACCCAGGAACGGCGAGGTAAAGCAGCGCGCCGACGTAGCGCAGGCCGGGATCGAAAGCTATTGGTGTGCCGCTGACAAGGCAGAATCCCAGCAGCGCCACGGCGCCGAAGGCCATTCCCCAGGCGTTGGTCTGTGCGGGCGCAAGGCCGCGGGCCTGCAGGGCGGAAGAGAGTAGATTGCCCGCGGAGAAACACAGGGTTCCTCCGAGCGCCCAGGCCAATCCCGAAAACGTTGTAATGTCGCCCGCATGGCTGGCTACCTGCGGCCAGAACAAGATAAGCAGGCCCCCCAGTCCCAGCACGCCGCCCGCGATCACCTGCGGCGCGATCTCGCGGTGCAGCAGAAGTCGGGCCAGCACTGCGTTCCATAGCGTAGACGTGGAGAAAACGACGGCAACCAAACCGCTCGGAATGGTCAGGCTGGCGTTCAGGAAGCAAACGAAATTGAAGCAGAACAGGCAGAGCCCTTGTGCCGCGATCAGCTGGTATGACGCCGTCGGCGGTCGGCGCAGTGCTTTTTTCCACCACAGCAGCACGAACAGAATGATTGCCGCCAGCGCAAAGCGATAGGCAATGGACAGCGGGATCGGCACGACACCGAGCTGCCATTTGAGAGCGATCCAGGTGGTTCCCCAGATCAGGACAACCAGCGAATATAGAAGAACGGTCACGGCTTTTCCTGTTTTTGACGCTGTCGCTACTCTGCACCGGTTGCGGCTGACGCGATTGCATAATCCTGCGCATCGTGTGCGGCGAAATGATTTGCCGCCCGCAGTGTGCGGTAGGATCGAGCCATGGACACGCGCCGTACCGATGATTCCTCAGGCCTGAGCGTCTTCGACGTACTCAGCCATTGCCATGCCAATCTTGAGCGATCCGTCATGCTGGGCGAGGAACTGTTGCTGGCGCAATGGTCGAACCGGGATTCGACGCCGAGCTATCATGCGCCCGGTCACCACACCGTGTCAGTCTATCTGGCTGGAGGTTTCGGTACCTATCTCGCTGACCGGCCGGAGCAGCGCGGATCGCCGGGGCGAGTTTGCCTGATGCCGGCCGAGAACGATTTCCGGTGGATTGTCGAAGGCAGCCTGCGTTTCCTTCACCTGTATGTTTCCCCTCGTGCCTGGGCCGACCGGGTTGTCCGCCTCCTCGATGCCGAACCGCGCGCCGTGACGCTCGACGAGAAGGTGTACGTGGAAGATCCCGTCCTGGCCCGCTGGGCCGCCATCTCCGCCGGTTGTTCGTGGGGCAGCGTTGATGCGCGCCTGGCGGTCAATGCTGCCAGTCATTCCGCGCTAGACCACCTGATACTCTCTGCGGCGCGTCCGGTTCACCGGAATGCCGCGTTGCGTCCGCGTGGCGGATTATCTGCCCCGGCGCGCCGGGGCGTCATCGAATGGATCGAAGCGCATCTGCACGAAGATTTCACGCTGGCCGATCTCGCCAAGCAAGCAGCCTTGTCCGAATTTCACTTTGCCAGGATGTTCCATGTGTCGATGCGCGTGACTCCCCATGTGTGGGTCGCACAGCGTCGTCTTGCACGTGCCTGCGATTGCCTGAGACAGACCGATCAAACGCTTGAGCAGATTGCGTCTGCTTGCGGCTTTGCGCACGCAAGCCATCTTGTCCGGCGTTTCAGGGGTGAGTTGGGAGTCACGCCCCTGCAGTTCAGAACATCGTCCGGTTGAACCGGGGCGAGCGGCGTTTCAGGCGGATGGTCATCGACCTCGTCGGGAGGCGATGCTTGCCGAGAAGGGGGAAAGACCGATTCAGTCTGCCGGCGCCACGCCTTTCGCGGTGTCGGCAAAACGCGCGGCTATGGCTTTGAACTCGTCCTCAATGGCCACGAAGGCGTCGACGATGTCCGGGTCGAAATGCTTGTCTCGCCCTTCGGTGATGATGCGGGCCGCCTCCTCGTGTGGCAAGGCATCCTTGTACACCCGGCGGCTGATCAGCGCGTCGTAAACGTCCGCCAGTGCCATCAGGCGGGCCGGGATCGGGATGGCATCGCCGGCGCGGCCTTCCGGGTAGCCGCTGCCATCCCATTTTTCCTGGTGCGAGTAGGCGATCTCCTTCGCCATGCGCAGGAATTCCACGGGCGTGCCGAGCGCTTTCTCGGCGTGGGCGATCGCTTCGCAGCCTAGCGCTGCGTGCGTCTTCATGATCTCGAATTCCTGCGCATCGAAGTGGCCGGGCTTGAGCAGGATGCGGTCGGGGATGCCGACCTTGCCGATGTCGTGCAGCGGCGCCGACTTGAACAGCAGGGCGATGTTGGCCTCGGTGAGGAAGGCGGCGAAACGCGGGTGCGTTTTCAGTTGTTCTGCCAGTGCCTTGACGTAGTGCTGGGTGCGGCGGATGTGGTTGCCGGTATCGTTGTCGCGTGTTTCGGCGAGCGACGCCATGGCCAGGATGGTGACGTCCTGGATCGCCCGGACTTCGCGCGTGCGCCTGGCGACTTCTTCTTCGAGGAAGGCGGCGCGGTCGCGCAGGAAGGCGGCGCGGTCGCGCAGGAAGTCGGCCGAAGCTTTCAGCGAGAGATGTGTCTTGACGCGGGCCAGGACGATCGGCGGGCTGATCGGCTTGGTGATGTAGTCGACCGCGCCGAGTTCGAGGCCCTTCTTTTCGTCGTCGACGGTGGCCTTGGCGGTCAGGAAGATGACCGGGATGTCGCGGGTCGCGGGGTCGCCTTTCAACTGCTCGATGACCTGGTAGCCGTCCATCTCCGGCATCATGATATCGAGCAGGACGAGGTCCGGCGGGCTTTCCGAGCGGGCGATGCGCAGCGCCCGCTCGCCGCTGTTGGCAACCTTGACCTTGTAGTCGTCGCGCAGCAGCGAACTCATCAGCGTCAGGTTGTCCGGGGTATCGTCCACCACCAGGACCGTTGCGCGGGGCAGGGTTTCCGGTTCGTCCATGGCTTACTCCTCCTTTCCGGCCCGGGCGGCATGCAGCGCCGCCAGCGCCTTCTCGAAATCGAAACGGGCGATGGCATCGGCGATCAACGCGTAGTCTTTTCCAAAAGCTGCCTGGAAAAGGTTTGCATGTGCAACCAGCAGCTCGCTGGCTTCCGCGTCATCGTCGGCCAGCAATTCGGCGAGACGCGCGACCTGTTGGCGAAGCTCGGCGGGATCGGCTGCGGCAGCGTTGACAGACGCTTCCGCCGGCAGCGCTGCGCGCAGCGCGGCAATGGTTTCGTCGAGCGGGCGATTGAGATCAGCGAGCAAGGCGTCGATTTTTGCCCGGTCGGTGTGCGCAGCGATGGCCGCTTCCATCTTTGCGGCGGCCTCCTGGATAGCGTTGGCGCCAATGTTCCCGGCGGTCCCCTTGAGCGTGTGGGCCAGCCGTTCGGCGAGCGGCCAGTCGTCGGCATCGAGCGCGCTTTTCAGTTGCTCGGGAACAGCGGCCTGGCCGTCGAGGAACTTGCGCAGCATGGCGAGGTAGAGTGAGCCCTTGCCGATCGCCCGCTTGAGGCCTTGTGCGGTCTCGATGCCGGCGATTTCTGGCAGCGTCCATTCCTCCTCTTTTGCCGCACCCGGGCGGGGCGCGGTCGGGCTGCCAGCCGGCAGGCCTTCGCGGGGCTTGATCCAGCGGAGCAGGGCGCGCCACAACGTGTCGGGGTCGATCGGCTTGGCAACGTGGTCTTGCATCCCGGCGGCCAGGCATTTCTCGCGGTCGCCTTCCATCGCGTTGGCGGTCATGGCCACGATGGGCAACTCGGCGTACTGCGGCAGCTTGCGGATTTCCCGCGTGGCGGTGATGCCGTCCATTTCCGGCATCTGCATGTCCATCAGGACGACGTCGAACTCCTGCGCCTGAACCTTTTCCACCGCGATGCGGCCGTTCTCGGCCAGTTCGACGTTCAGACCGACGCTGCCGAGCAGTTCGCTGGCCATCTGCTGGTTCATGTCGTTGTCTTCGACGAGGAGGACGCGTGCGCCGGCGATCGACGCCAGCCGGGTTTCGATTTCGGATTCCGTAGGACTTTCCTCGGTCGCCTCCTCGTGCTCCGTCGCGCCTTGATTGACGATCGTGTCGAACAGCAGTGACGGGCTGAGCGGCTTGATCAGGACGTTCTCGATGCCGGCGGCCTCGGCGGCATGGAACAGTTCGTCGCGGCCATAGGCGCTGATGATTACCAGCCGGGGCGGTTTTTCGAGATTCAGGGCGCGGATTTTTCGGGCCGTGGCGATGCCGTCCAGTTCAGCCATCCGCCAATCGAGCAGAGCCACCTCGTAACGCTCGCCGATCGCGTCGCTCCGGGCGATTTCGGCGATCGCCGCATCGCCCGAGGCAACCGCGGTGACATCGAAGGTCAGGCTGCGCAGCATCTCGCCGATGACCTCGCGGGCGGTATCGCTGTCGTCGGCCAGCAGCACGCGGCAACCGCGCATCGCCGGGTTGAGCAGCGGCTTGCTGCGCTTTCTTTTTCCGCGCCCCAGACGGGCGGTAAACCAGAACGTGCTGCCCTTGCCGAATTCGCTGTCGACTCCTACCGCACCGCCCATCAGTTCGGCCAGCTGTTTGGCGATCGACAGGCCCAGCCCGGTGCCGCCGTACTTGCGCGTGGTCGACGTGTCGGCCTGCTCGAAGTTCTGGAACAGGCGGTTTTTCTGCTCGTCGGTGAGGCCGATGCCGGTGTCGCGCACCGCAAACCGCAGGAACAGATCGTTGCCTTTCGCGTGATCGACGGCGACGCTGATCTCGATTTCGCCGTGTTCGGTGAACTTGACCGCGTTGTTGACGTAATTGGTGAGCACCTGGCCGAGCCGCAGCGGGTCGCCGACAAGGTTAGCGGGAACGTCGCTGGCGATGTTGACGATCAATTCGAGGCCCTTGCCGGCGGCTTTTTCGGCCACCAGATTGGTGACGCTGTCGAGGACCTGCTGCAGTTCGAAGTCTGTGCGTTCGACGACCAGCTTGCCGGCCTCGATCTTCGACAGGTCGAGAATGTCGTTGATGATGCCGAGCAGGATCTGGCTCGATGCCTGGATTTTCTTCAGGTAGTCGCGCTGGCGGGCGGACGGGTTGGTCTTCAGCGCCAGGTAGGCGGTACCGATGATCGCATTCATCGGCGTGCGAATCTCGTGGCTCATGTTGGCGAGAAAGTCGGATTTCATCCGTGCCGCTTCCTCGGCCAGCGCCCGTGCCTTGCGCATTTCCTCGATGGCCGCGTGCTCGACGGTGATGTCGTCGATGATCCACACCGAG
>Ga0307362_100138_pt1 | contig 13436 bp, 13 predicted proteins | sample AAT_RA_Asp1_MT_FD_194606 | JGI IMG/M metagenome (GOLD analysis project Ga0307362, IMG submission 194606) | Metatranscriptome of enriched activated sludge microbial communities from anaerobic digester in WTTP, New Holstein, Wisconsin, United... | ecosystem: Engineered > Bioreactor > Anaerobic >...
CGCCGCTGGCCGTCTCCCAGGGGCTCGCGCTCGTCGCCTCGGCCGTCATGCTTGCCGCCAATGTTCAGGTAGTGCGCCGCCTGCTGGCGCCGTTCACCGTGGTGCTGGCCAGCGGAGCACTGTGCTGGGCAGTCGGCAACCTTGTCTGGCTGGTGTCCGGCGCGACGAGCGTGGCGACGCCGTGGTGGTTCGCCTTCCTGATCCTGACCATCGGCGGCGAACGCCTGGAATTGAGCCGCTTCATTCCGACGCCGCAGGCGGCGCAGCGTGTCTTTTTCGCCATCGTCGGCGCGTTGTTGGCCGGTGCGGCTCTGTCTTTGTTTGACGAGCGTCATGGCCTGGCGCTGTTCTCCGTCGCGTTGTTATCGCTGGCGGCCTGGTTGCTGGCCTTCGACATCGCCTCGCGCAACGTCCACCGCGATGGCCTGCCGCGCTTCATCGCCCTGTGCCTGCTGACCGGTTATGTCTGGCTGGGAGTCGCCGGCATCCTCGGCATCGGCGGCGGCTTCGAGCTTGGCCATCTCTGGCGCGACAGCACCCTGCACGCCGTCGGCCTGGGCTTCGTATTCTCGATGGTGCTCGGCCATGCACCGATCATCTTTCCGGCGGTGGCGCGGGTGAAGATTCCGTATCACATTTCCTTCTACCTCCCGCTGCTGGCCCTGCACGTGACGCTGCTGCTGCGCGTTCTGGGCGGGATCGGCGGCGATTTTTCGCTGCGACGCATCGGCGGGTTGGCCAACGCCTATGCGCTGCTGGCGTTCTTCGCGGTCCTGGTGATCGGCGTCCTGCGCGGCAAGGCGGCCGCCCGGCTCGATTCGCGGCAATGCAGTACTTCGCCAAAGGCAAACTTATGAAATTTTCCGGGCACCCCGTCTGGCTCGTCGGTTTCCGACCGTTCTTTACGCTGGCCTTCCTGGCCGGCGCGATCCTGCCCATCGTCTGGGTGATGATGTTCTCTGGCAAGCTGCCATCGCCGCAGTCCTCGTTCACTGGAATCCAGTGGCATGCGCACGAAATGCTCTTCGGTTTCGGTTGGGCCGTACTGGGCGGGTTCATGCTGACCGCGACCAAGAATTGGGTGAAGATCCGCGGCTACCACGGCCCCCTGCTGATGCTGCTCGTGCTCTTCTGGCTGGTCGAGCGCGGCGGCATGTGGTTCGCGGGCAGCCTCTCGCCGACGGCCTTTGCCGTCACCAACAATGTGTTCCTGGGCACGATCATCGCCATGCTGCTCTGGACCTTGCTTCGTCATCGCGAGAACGATAGTTACCGCTCGGAGAACTGGGCGTTCCTGATCATCCTGCCGCTGTTCGTCGTTGCCAAGCAGTTGCTGCTCAGCGACGCGTACTTTGCCGCCGGTTCGAGCATGGCCATCGGGCTGTTCCGCATGGCCTTCCTGGTCATGCTCGAACGCACGCTGACGCAGTTCATGACGAATGTCTTCCAGGTGGCGATCCTGCGAAACGTCTGGCTCGACCGCTCAATCAAGCTGCTCGCGCTCGTCTTCGTCGTCGAAGGCTTCCTGCCACGACCGCTCGTGGGCGGAGCCGCGTTGCTGCTGGCGCTGCTCCTGCTCTTTCGGCTGGCCTTCTGGAAGCCGCTTCTCGCCATGCGACGGATCGACCTCGGGATCATGTATCTGGGTTATCTCGGCATCGTCGCCCAGCTCCTGATCGAGTTCGTGAACACGCTGATGCCCGTCGCCTGGATCGGCAGCGTCTCGGTTCATGTGTTCACCTTCGGGGTCATGGGGCTGATCATTCCGGCCATGTTGACGCGGATCTGCAACGGGCATACCGGGCGCAAGGTGGTCTTCGGCCGGCTCGACAAGCTGGTGTTGTGGATCATGATGGCCGGTTTCGTCGCGCGCATCGTCATGCCGCAGCTCATCCCGTCGCTGTACATGCGCTGGATCGATCTCTCGGCCTTCTGCTGGTTTGCCGGCTTCGCGCTGCTGGCCTGGCGCTATATCCCGTACCTGCTGGCGGCACGCGTGGACGGGAAGGAGCACTGAGATCGCCCAATCCCCCCAATCCCTTTACGTGGCGGCGAAGGAAATGGATGCCGGCAGACACCCCTTTTTGGCACCGGGGCAATCCTGACTATTTCAGTCGGCTTTTAATCTGAATCAATGTAGTATCGGCTTCGCGAACATAACCTGTACGCGTTGATCACCATGAACAAAGGAGGACCGAATGAGCGGGGTTTTTACCAAGTCGATGGCGCGCAACGTTTTCTACGGGGGGTCGGTATTCTTCTTCCTCCTGTTTCTCGGGCTGACGTTCGATACCGTGCGCGCGCTTCCCAAGCGAGACATGCGGCACAACATCACGCCGCTGGTCGCTGAAGGCAAGAAAGTCTGGGAAACGCGGAACTGCATCGGTTGCCACACGCTGCTTGGCGAAGGGGCCTATTTCGCCCCCGAACTCGGCAACGTCGTCGCCCGTTACGGCGAGGAAGGCGTCAAGGCCTTCATCACCAGCCGTCCGGCAGAAGGCATCCCCGGCCGGCGCAGCATGCCGCAGTTCAACCTGACCGAGCGCGAACTCGAGGCCATCACGGCGTTCCTCAAGCACGTGGGCACGATCGATACCGCCAAGTGGCCGCCGAACATCCAGGGCTGACCCAGACCAACAACAAGGAGATCATCATGCAATACGCGTCTCAAGCGGTCGCCAAACCCTATTTTGTCGCCGCCATCGGCCTGTTCGTCGGCCAGATCATTTTCGGCCTGATCATGGGGCTGCAGTACGTGATCGGCGATTTCCTCTTTCCGGCGATCCCGTTCAACGTGGCGCGCATGGTCCACACCAACCTGCTCATCGTCTGGCTGCTGTTCGGCTTCATGGGCGCCGCCTACTATCTGGTTCCGGAGGAATCCGAAACCGAGCTGTGGAGCCCGAAGCTGGCCATCGTCCTGTTCTGGGTCTTTCTCGCCGCCGGCGTGCTCACCGTCATCGGTTATCTGGCCGTGCCGTACGCCACGCTGGCCAAGCTGACGGGCAACGACCTGCTCGAAACCATGGGCCGCGAGTTCCTTGAACAGCCGCTGCCGACCAAGCTCGGCATTGTCGTCGTGGCGCTGGCTTTCCTCTTCAACATCACCATGACCGTGCTCAAGGGCCGCAAGACCGTCATCTCGTCGGTCCTGCTGCTGGGCTTGTGGGGGTTGGCGATCTTCTTCCTCTTCGCCTTCTACAACCCGGTCAACGTCGTGCTCGACAAGATGTTCTGGTGGTACGTCGTGCACCTCTGGGTCGAAGGCGTCTGGGAACTGATCCTCGGCGCGATGCTGGCCTTCGTGCTGATCAAGATCACCGGCGTCGACCGCGAGGTCATCGAGAAGTGGCTGTACGTCATCATCACCCTGACGCTGGTGACCGGCCTGCTCGGTACCGGCCACCACTACTTCTGGATCGGCACGCCGGAATACTGGCAGTGGATCGGGTCGGTATTCTCCGCGCTGGAACCCATCCCCTTCTTCGCCCTGACCGTCTTCGCCTTCAACATGGTCAACCGCCGTCGCCGCGAGCATCCGAACAAGGCGGCCACGCTGTGGGCGCTCGGTACCGGCGTGATGTCCTTCCTCGGCGCGGGCGTGTGGGGCTTCCTGCATACGCTGGCCCCGGTCAACTACTACACGCACGGCAGCCAGATCACCGCGGCGCACGGCCATATGGCCTTCTACGGCGCCTACGTGATGGTCAATCTGACCATGATCTCCTACGCCATGCCCCTGCTGCGCGGCCGCCAGGCCAACAGCGAGAAGTCGCAGGTGCTGGAGATGTGGAGCTTCTGGCTGATGACCGTGTCGATGGTGTTCATCACCCTGTTCCTGACCGCCGCCGGCATCCTGCAAATCTGGCTGCAGCGCATCGCCAGCGACCCGCAGCCGTTCATGGTGGTGCAGGATCAGGTGGCGCTCTTCTACTGGATGCGCGAATGGTCCGGGGTGATCTTCCTGGCCGGACTGCTGGCCTACCTCGCAAGCTTCTTCGTCGGTGGAAAACCGGCGGAGGCCAGGGCGTCCTGAGGTCGGCAAGGAGGCGGCCCGGCTTCCGCCTCCTTGCCTGAATGTTTTTTTAACTCGTCGGACCATGACCATGTCTCGCTCGCACTCTTCTTCATCCGCTGCCGCCCTTCCGCTGCCGGCGGCATTGCAGGGCGATATCGCCGTGTGGATCTTCCTCTTGGCCGAACTGCTCGCCTTCGGCGTCTTCTTCCTTGCCTACGCCTTTGCCCGTGCGCGCAATCCCGCGCTGTTCGACGCCGCGCAGGCCGGCCTCGATCGTCAGTCGGGCCTGATCAACACGTTGCTTCTGGTCTCGTCCAGCGCGCTGGTGGCCCATGCTGTGGCGGTGGTTCGCCGCGGCGGCAGCGATGCGGCACGCCGCGCTGCCGGGGCGCTGCTCGGCGCGATCGCCTGCGCGCTCGGCTTCATTGTCGTCAAGGGCAGCGAATATGCCGCCCACTTCGCGGCCGGCATGGAGCTGTCGAGCAGCACGTTCAGCATGTTCTATCTGTGCCTGACCGGCTTCCATTTCTTTCACGTCGTTCTCGGCCTGGCCGTGCTTGCGGTGCTCTGGCGGCAGACCGTCGCCGGCGTCTATCGGCTGGGCGACGTCAACGGCCTGGAAAGCGGGGCCGCCTACTGGCACATGGTCGACCTGGTCTGGCTGGTGCTTTTCCCCCTGGTTTATCTGATGCATTGAATGCCCATGCAAACGCGTGATTCGATTCATTCGCCGCTGACCGTCTGGCTAACACTGGTCGTCGCCACCGGCATTACCTTCTTTGCTGGCGAGTTCGAAGGTTCCGGCCCCGCCGGTCGCTGGCTCGTCGTCGGCGTACTGGCGCTGGCCTTGTTCAAGGGCAGCCTGGTCGCCCTGCATTTCATGGAACTGCGCCATGCGCCGGCGGTCTGGCGATGGAGCGTGCTGGGCTGGCTGTGGGTGGTCGTGCTCGGCATCGCCGGGGCCTATCTGAAGGGAGCGGCATGAACTCACTGGCGGAACCGCGGCTCGCGGCCGTGCGCGAAATCCCGAGCTATATCCCGGCCGGCAACGAGGCCGAGGTGTTCGAACTGGCCTGGAAGAACCGGCTGCCGCTGCTGCTCAAGGGACCGACCGGCTGCGGCAAGACGCGCTTCGTCGCGCACATGGCGGCACGGCTGGGCCTGCCGCTGTTCACCGTGGCCTGTCACGACGATCTGACCGCGGCCGACCTCGTCGGCCGCCATCTGATCTCGGGCAACGGGACGGTGTGGAGCGACGGCCCGCTGACCCGCGCCGTGCGCGCGGGCGGCATCTGTTATCTCGACGAGGTGGTCGAGGCGCGCAAGGACACCACGGTGGTCCTGCACCCGCTGGCCGACGACCGGCGCGTGCTGCCGATCGACCGTACCGGCGAGCTGCTGCCGGCGCCGCCCTCGTTCATGCTGGTGGTTTCGTACAATCCGGGCTACCAGAATCTGCTCAAGGGCATGAAGCCCTCGACGCGGCAACGCTTCGTCAGCCTGAGTTTCGACTTCCCGGCGCCGGAACGCGAAGCGGCCATAGTGCATGGGGAAAGCGGCCTCGACCTTGCTGTCTGCACGCAACTCGTCAAGCTCGCGGCGTCGCTGCGAGCGCTCAAGGATCGCGACCTGGAAGAAGCACCGAGCACGCGCCTGCTGGTCTATGCCGCAACCCTGATCGGCGCCGGCCTGGGTGTCGAAGACGCCTGCCGCGTGGCGATCGTCGACGGCCTGACCGACGACCCGCCAACGGCGGCGGCGTTGATGGACGTCGTGCATGCCGTGTTGGGCTAGGACCACGGCTCTCTGTCTGCCGACAATCACGCGCGTCAATACCCATGTCTTCGTTCTCCCCACATGACGATCCTGGACGGCGCTTCGCCGTCATCGCCGAGAGCCTGTATCTCGCTAACCTGCTGATCGCCCCGGGTTTCGCCTTTCTGGGGCTGCTGTGGCTGTGGCGGCGAGCCGACGTGCAGGCATTGCCTTTGGCGCGCCAGCACCTTTGGCAAACGCTGGTCGCGAGCCTGTGGGCCGGCGCCCTGCTGCTCGGGCTGAGCGCGATCATCCTGCTGGTCGGCGGCTTTTCCTCGATGTGGAGCTGGTTCGCGGTAATCCTCTACTTCATTGTCTTCCACTCGACACTGGTGCTCTGCGGCATGGTCGGCCTGTCGCGCGCAATCGCCGGCCAGCCCTACCGCTTTCCATTGATCGGCCCCGGCGACCCGGCATGAGACACCGCGTCATTCCCATCGCCATCCATGCGCCCGCCAGCACCCGCACGGCCGAGCGCCGCAAGCAGGCCTGGCGCCTGCTGGCCCAGGCGGCGTTCTTCATCGTCTTCGTGCTGACGCCGGTGTTCGATCTCTTCCGCTACGACCTCACGCGCGGCCACGCCTATTTCCTCGGCATGGAATGGCGCCTGGGGATCGATGCCTTTCTGAACGGCGAGATCGGCGCCGGCATGGCCGCGATCAACGTTCTCGGCCGCCTGTTCGTCCCGCTGTTCTCGATCGCCGGACTGGTTCTCTTCATTTCCTGGAAGTGGGGGCGGCTTTACTGCGGCTGGCTGTGCCCGCACTTTTCGGTCGTCGAGACGATCAACCGCCTGATGCTGGTGGCCACCGGCAAGCCGAGCCTGTGGGAGCCGCGCGCACTGCCGACCCGGCAGCCCGACGGCTCGGTGGTCCGCCCCGACCGGCGGTACTGGTTGCTGGTGTTGCCGTTGGCGGTGTTCTTCGCCTTCCTCTGGGCGGTGGTGCTGCTCAGCTACCTGATGCCGCCGCTGGAAATGTACCCGCGCCTGTTCAGCCTGTCGCTGCAACGCTACGAAGCCGTCTTCATCGCCGCCGCGACCGTCGTGCTGAGCCTCGAATTCCTGCTCGCGCGCCACCTCTTCTGCCGCTACGCCTGCGCCGTCGGCATGTTCCAGAGTCTGGCCTGGATGGGCAACAAGAAGGCGCTGGTGGTCGGCGTCGACCGCGCGCGCCTGGCCGAATGCTCCGACTGCCTGCACGGCGAGGGCAGCGCCTGCGAGGCGGCATGCCCGATGCGCCTGAAGCCGCGCAGCATCAAGCGGCTGATGTTCGCCTGTACCCAGTGCGCGCAATGCATCTCGGCCTGTGCCACGGTGCAGGCCGATAATCCGCACGGCAGCCTGCTGGCCTGGGTGCAGGGCGAGGAAGCCCGCCAGCTCGAAGGCGGTTTCAAGGCGCCGCGGCCGGCCCGCAACCCAGGCGACGGAGAGAGCTGAGATGGAGGAGTGGGTCGGCGGAATCTGGCACCGCCTGGTCACGCGCGGCGCCGGCGGCCACCATCCCGAGGCTGCGGTGCATCTGGCCGAGATGGAACGGCCGCTCGGGATTCTCTACCGCGCTTTCGGCGGCGATCGCGGCCACCGCGTCGGCGGCGCCGCGCTGGATCGCCACCACGCCCGCCGGCGCTGGCTGCAACGGCTCGCCGGCAGCGGCGAGCGCGTCGCCCTGGCGGCGGTAGAGAACGACACCCTGCGCCTGCCGGCGAGCATCGACTGCTTCGGCGAGCGCGAGCTGAATCGCGATCTGTACCTGTGGCTGGCGGCCCTGGCCGCTTGCACAGCGAAGACTACGCCGCCACATGGGGATTGGCTGACCCGCAATCAGCAGGCCACCAAGGATGCGCTGGAACGCTTTCCCGGACTGGACAGGCGCTACCGGCGGTTGGTGGCCGCGCACCTGGCGCAGCGCCTGGCGCCGGACGCCCTGCCCGCCGACGAAGCCGCGCAGGAGAACGCCATCCGCGCCGCGCTGCTCGATCCGGGCAGCGTGACCGGACTGCCGACGGGCACGCGCAAGACGAGGGCGCCGCAACCCGTCCTGCTCTGGCTATCACCTCTCTCTCACACTGCGGCGCAGATGCCGGAGAAGTCCCCCTCGCCCGTTCCGGTTCCGGACGGAGCAGCGGCGCACGCGGCGAACTCCGATGCGTCGGAGGACAACGAGCACAAGCACCGCGCCGAGCGAATCGCCCTGCCGGAGCCGAAGAGCCCGTTCATCCTGATGTTCCGCGCCGAGAGCCTGCCGACCTGGGGCGAGTACGTGCGCGTCAACCGGGCGCTCGACGACGAGCCCGATCCGAATGCCCGTAATACGGCACGCGACCTCGACCGTCTGTCGCTGGCGCGCGGTGGTACGCCGACGCGCTCGAAGGTGAAGTTCGACCTCGACCTGCCCTCCGAAGCATCCGACGATCTGCGTCTCGGCGAGGGAATCCCGCTGCCGGAATGGGACTACCGCCAGGGAGTGCTGCTGCCCGGCCACGTCCGCCTGCAGCCGATGCAGGCGCGCGAGGCGCCGCCCGCGACGTTGCCGGGTCATCTGGTTTCGCCTGCGCGCCGCCTGCGCGACCGTTTCGCCGCGCTGGTCGACAGCCGGCGCTGGCAGCGCGGCCAGAGCGACGGCGACGAGATCGACCTCGACGCCTGCATCCGCTATTTCGGCGACCGGCGCTCCGGCGGCGTCACGCCGGCCCCGGGCTTGTATTGCGCGCGCCGTCCGCTCGATCGCGAGCTCGCGTGTCTGCTGCTGGCCGACCTGTCGATGTCGACGGATGCCTGGGTCTCGAATTCGCACCGCGTGATCGACGTCGTCCGCGATGCCGCCTTCCTGTTCTGCGAAGCCTTGACCGCGACGGGCGACCGTTTCGGGGTGTACGGTTTTTCCTCGGTAAAGCGCGGCCACGTCCGTTTTCACCTCGTCAAGGACTTCGCCGCCCCATACGACGCCAAGGCCCGCGGCCGCATCGCCGCGCTCAGGCCCGGCTACTACACGCGAATGGGCGCCGCCGTGCGCCAGGCGACGCGCATCCTGGCCGAGCAGCCGGCCAATCGCCGCCTGCTCCTGTTGCTCTCGGACGGCAAGCCGAACGATCTCGACGAGTATGACAGCCGCTACGGTATCGAGGACACCCGCATGGCGGTCGTGGAGGCGCGCCGGATCGGCATCACACCGTTCTGCGTCACGATCGACCGTGCGGGCGGCGCGTACCTCCCGCATCTGTTCGGGCAGGACGGCTTCCTGATGATCAGTGATCCGGAACGCCTGCCGGAACGCCTGCCGAAGCTCTATGCCGAGTTGAGCGGGTTGTAAGCGTGCGAAACGCCGGCTTGTCCTGAACGGGGGCATTAACCTCGATTGCACCGACGGAGATATCGCCCGGTCGTTGAGAAAAAAACAAAAAGGCCCCGCCATCGCGACGGGGCCCGAGTGTGCCGTGGTTGGTAGGCGTTACTGCCCGCCGGTCACCGCCTGGCGGACGATCGCCAGCGCCGTACGCAGATCTTCGATGGCGACCTGCCCCGGCGCGGAGCTGCTCTTGCCGACAGCGAAGGTCGCCGCCGAGCCGTACACCCAACCCATGATCCGCGACAGCGAACCGACACCGCCCATCGACATGCTGATCAGCGGGATGTCCAGCGTATCGCGCGCCCGACTGGTGGCTGCAAGCAATTCGAGCACGTCAAGATCGCTGTTCGGCATCACCGCCACCTTGCCGACATCGGCGCCATACTGTTTGGCCGCGGCGAACTTGCTGTCGAGCGTCGCCGCGTCGGGTGTCATCTGGAAGTTGTGGAACGACATGATCATGCCGATGCCGCTGGATTTCGAGACTTCGCGCAGCGCCTGGATATCGGCCGGCGCGTTGGAGAGTTCGTAGTCGATCAGTTCGACGCACTTGGCCTGGCACGCCGCGGTGTACATCGCCACCACGGCCGGCTCGTCGATCGTCAGCGGCTGCCCGCCTTCGGTCACGTTGCGCCGCGTCAGCAGCACCGGAATGCCGTCCGCCGCCTCGCGGATCGCCAGCGCCGTTTCGATCACCGCCGGGATATCGCCGATGGCCTCGAAAAAGTCGATCCGCCATTCCAGCAGATCCGGCTTTTTCGGGACGATGAAGCCGACCTCCTCAAGAATCGCCACCCGCGTCTTGCCGACCAGCGGCGTGATGATGGCTGGCAAGGTGCCGCCACCAAGAGATTTTCCCTGAACCTGGATCAGTCTTGTTTCTTTCATGCTTGCATGCTCCCGAGTGTAATAAGGCCACGGACAGTTACATTTCCTCTCGACGCAACCCGTATCAGCCTTCCCCGCATCTTGCAGGTCCCGGGCCGGAGTCCGGGGCCGTCAATGTTACGCTAACTCGCTGTTCCCGCGCCATTCCGCCGGAAGCAGCCGATCAGCCGCCCCCAGTAGCGCGTCTGGCTGAGGATGGTCAGCGACAGCAAGGCCAGCAGAACCAGCGACACCGGACTGGTGAAGAACTCGGCAACGAACTCCGCCGGGTCATTGCTGACCGAGATCATCGCGCGCCGGTAGTTCGAATCGAGAAGCGGCCCGAGAATGATCCCGAGGATGACCGGCCCGACCTGATAGCCATACATCTTCAGGAAGTAGCCAACGACGCCGAAGCCGAGCATCCAGTAGATGTGCACCGGATTGTTCTCGATGGCGTAGGAGCCGACCGCCGAGAGCACGACGATCATCGGCAGCAGCGCGGACTTGGGAATCTCGACGATCTTGGCGAACAGCTTGATGCCCATGAAGCCGAAAACCGCAAGCCAGATGCAGGCGAGCGCCAGGTTGCCGACGGTGAACCAGAACAGGTGAGGCGTTTCCAGCAGCATCATCGGCCCCGGCTTCAGCCCGTGGATGTAGAGCGCACCGATGATCACTGCGGTCACCGCATCACCCGGAATGCCGAGCGTCAGCATCGGGATGTAGCAACCGCCCACCGACCCGACCGCTGCCGCCTCCGGGGCGACAACGCCTTCCCAGGCACCTTCGCCGAACGGCCGCTCCGGGTTCTTCACCGTGCGCTTGGCGTGATCGTAGGCCATCAGCGCGGCGATGTCGCCGCCCGCACCGGGCAGGGCGCCAACAACCACGCCAAGGACGGAGCAGCGCGAGGCCAGCGGCAGGTGCTTGCGGATCAAACTCCAGGACGGGAACAACTTGCTGACGTTCTGCTTTACGGTAGCAAAGTGCAGTTCGTGCAACTGAACAAGCACTTCGGAGACGCCGAACAAGCCGATCATCGCGGCGACGTACGGCGCCCCGGCGGTCAGATGCACGGAGCCGAAGGTAAAACGCGGTTCCGCGGTCAGCGGATCCAGCCCCACCATGCCGAAGAGGATACCCAGCGCCCCGGCGAAGACGCCCTTGGCCATCATTCCGCCCGACAGGCTGCCGACCAGCAGCAGGCCCCAGATCGCCAGCATCATGTAGTCGCGCGGAGCAAACATGAGCGCCAGATCCGACAGCATCGGCGCCCCCACCGCCAGACAAACGACGCCGATCAAACCGCCGACGACCCCCATGATCGTGGTCAGACCGATCGCCTGCCCGGCCTCGCCCATTTTGGCCAGCGGATAACCGTCCAGCGCCGAGGCAATCGCCGCCGGCGCGCCGGGAACGTTGATCAGGATCGCGCTGCGCGAGCCACCATAGACGCCGCCGTAGTAGATCCCGGCGATCAGCGCCAGGGCCTCGTTGACGCCCCACTTGAAGGTGAAGGAGATCAGGATCGACACCGCCATCGTCACCGACAGCCCCGGAATCGCCCCGACGTAGATGCCGAAGAACACGCCCGCCGCGGTCAGGAACATGAGGTAGGGATCGAGGAAGCTCATCCCGAAGTACGAGAGATTCATCATCACGTCGCTCATCGGAACATCCTTTCAAGAATTCCTTCCGGCAACACCACCGAGAAGGCGGTCTGGAAGACGAGATAGACGACGGCCAGCGACACGACGTTGCTGACGATCATGTGCACATAGCGGCGCTCGCCGAGTACCAGGCTCGCTGCCACCAGATACAGGAACGACGCGGTGATGAAACCGAGCGGTTCGAGCAGGAACATGTAGGCGATCAGCACAAAGATGAAGATCATGTGCCGCGCAGGGAAGACCTTCTCGAAGAAGCTCTGGCCCAGCGTCTTGCCAAGCTTCAGTTCCGGCACCGGCTTCTTCAACTCGCGGAAGATGATCACCAGCGAGCTCACGCACATCACCAGGCTGGCGCCCAGGGGCAGCGAGCCGGCGGAACTCCAGGAGGAGAAACCGGAGATCCGGTACGACAGATAGAACGCCGTCAGGCTGAACAACAGGAGCGCCAGACAAAACCCGAGCTCGCCGGGCAGCCTCGGCTTGTGCATTTCCTTTTCGCTAATCACTTTCGGTACACCTCCGCGGGAAATCTCTGCGAATTTTTCCAGGCAAATGTCGAAGAGTTCGTCACCCCGGCGAAGGCCGGGGTCCAGTTCGTTGAATCTTCTGGATTCAGGCCTTCGCCGGAATGACAAACCAGCGATGGATCAGGGCTTCGGGATGCCGAATTTTTCCGGCGATATCTTCGCCGCGCCGACGTCGTGCAGCAGCCAGCTGGTCACCGATTGCCATTTCGTCATGAAGGCCTCGGCCTCGGCGCCGGAGATGTTCATCATGATGTTGCCGCGGTCGGCCATCAGCTGCTTGAACTGGGGATTGTCCGTGGCGGTCTTGAACGCCTTGACCAGCGCGGCCTTGATGTCGTCCGGCGTATCCTTGCGCACGAACACGCCATAGAACGGCCCCCACGGCAGGAACTTGCCGAAGTCCGGATACTCCTTGGTGATCGGCGGCACGTTGGGCAGGGAGTCGACCGGTTCGGTGTTGACCACCGCTAGCGCGCGTACCCGACCGGCCTTGATGCTTTCCGTCGCCGCACCGACGCCCACCGGCGCGAAATCGGCATGACCGCCCATCACCGCCGTCACCGCCGGGCCTTCCCCGTCGAACGGCACCGACACCGTATTGAGCTTCGTCACCGCGCCGAGCATCGACGCCACCGTATGCGGCAGGCCGCCCGGACCGGTCATCGCCATCTTGATCTTGCCGGGGCGCTTCTTGGCGTCCTCGACGAGTTCGGTCATCGTCTTCCACGGCGCATCGGCCTTCACCACGACGACTCCGACGCTGCGGGCGAAGATCGTTACCGGGAAGAACTTGTCGTAGTCGAACTCGGCCAGCCCGAGCACCTTGTGCAACTGCGGATTCTCGGCCCCGAACAGGATGTTGTAGCCATCGGCCGGCGCGTTGTTCACGAAATTGGTCGAGATCGCGCCGGTACCGCCCGGCTTGTTGACCATCACGATCTTCTTCCCGAGAACGGCTTCGGCATGCGGCTGTACGGCGCGGGAGACCACGTCCATCGCCCCGCCGGCACCCCACATGATGGTTCCGGTGATATCGCGTTCCGGATACGCCGCCGAGGCGACGGTGGTGATCAGACTCAGCGCGACGGCGCCCAATAGCTTCCTTGCAATCATTGTTTGAATCCCTCCGTTATGTCTCACTGGAAAAGCTGCCGGAAAACGGCGGCCGTTCAGCCGGCCTTTGGCGTGC
>Ga0307362_100140_pt1 | contig 13412 bp, 16 predicted proteins | sample AAT_RA_Asp1_MT_FD_194606 | JGI IMG/M metagenome (GOLD analysis project Ga0307362, IMG submission 194606) | Metatranscriptome of enriched activated sludge microbial communities from anaerobic digester in WTTP, New Holstein, Wisconsin, United... | ecosystem: Engineered > Bioreactor > Anaerobic >...
GCGGGACGTGGTAACCGCCCGTCTCGAAGCCATCTGGAACGAAGCCAGGATGGCGCTTAATCATTCGCCCCAGCTCGAAGAAGGTCGTGCACAGGAACGGCCTGAAAAATGCCCCTATGCCATCGAGCAGTTGCTGGTCGATGTGGCCCCAAAGGAGCCAACAGTCGCCTGCAAATCCAACGGCAGCGAACTGTCCGCGGGCGTCATCGCGCACATTACGCCGGTCGGCGGAAACATCTTCCTCGACCTCGGTTTTCCGCCAGATGAAGCGGAGCGACTGAAAGAGGAAAGCGATCGGCGTATTTCCAGCAAGAATGGCGACCTTTAATGAGGGTTTGTATGATCAAAATATGTTATTTGCAAATTCACCCGATCTTTTACTGGCATGAGGTTCAGTCATGAATAAATATATACGTCTTATTCCCCGCTCGTTGCCACGTACGCTGGAATTCGATCCCGTCACGGATTGCCCGGAATACGTCGGGCATCTGGTCGTTGTCGCGATGAATGAACGCCGGTTATGAAGTTTCTCCGCATGATGCGGCAGAGTTGTTGCGGAGGCATGCTGGCGAGATGTGTGCCAGTTGGTTTGCCGTCACCGGGAGTGATCAGGATGTTTTGGCAGTTCTGCTCCAGCATGTAGACGTTGTGGCTGACGAGACGAATCGGCCCGCGCCGCCCGATGGATACGCGACGTGGTTGGACTATGCGGTAGATACGATGGATACCCGATCGGAAGAAATAGAACGGCTTTCCCTCGACAGACCGGCATCAAGACAGGCGATGCGCGACGCGGTTCGCGCGGAACTTGTAGCGCTGCGTCGGAAAGCGGAAGGCCAGTAGGTACCTCACTGTAGAAACAATACTGTGCTGCGTTTCCGTTACTCGCAAATCGTTATTGATCCGGCCCGAATAAGATTCGGTACACCAGCTGTTGTTTCGCAGTCACGACAATGTCTATCGGACGAAATGAATCAAGAGAAAGTCCGGCCGCATCAATAGTATAGGCGGCAGAAGGCACCCAGAAAAATGTTTGAACGAGTAGTAGGGAAACTGATGGATTTTGTTGAACTGTTCTTCGATGGGCACGCGAAGACTCTTGCCCTTGCGCAAAGGTCGGCGGGCAGCTCCGGTTCGCTTGACATGGCGCTAGACAATCTCGTCGGGATTCAGATCCGGGGCATAGACACGCAAGACATGAAGCGTCAGCCGTCCCTCGGTCGAAGTAACGCATTTATTGACACGTTTCTTGGGGGCGCTTAGTGTTCAGAACGTGAAAAAGCAAATTTCAAACCTTCCTCTGGACGCTGTCTTGCTCGCTGCAAAGCTTGCAGGACAAGATGCGGTTCGAAATGCAGTGAATGCCGGACGAGTTGTTGCTGGGTGGAAGGATGGGCGGCTTGTCGAATACGGGCTTGGCGCTCTTCCTCTGTCGCAGAATCTGCGTGAAGAGGTAGCTTCAAATGTCGTCAGTTCGTAAAAAACCCCAGCCCGACTGCTGTGGCAGTGGGCGATGGGCGGCCAATGCGGGCTGCCATTTGGATTAAAAGCACGCGGAAGGACCGTCGCAGTTATTTGCAAGCCGAAAGGGAGGCGCCGACTGGCCGGTGCGGGGCACAACAATCTGCGCAATAGCTGTGATTTGAATCATCCGATTCGCCGTGTAAGAATCGGCAACGCCAGCTAGACGGCACTCATGTGATGTTTGATGGTGAACGCACATCTCACCACGATTCTGCTGACCTTTTTCCTCCTATGAAAACCGATCGCCACGTCCTGATTCGCTCGCTTTTCGACGAGTACATCCAAATGTATGCGACCCGAGACGACCGGCTGACATCGAGGTTCAGCAAGAATTTCAGTGGCTTTGCTGGCGGTGGTACTTGCTTGGTGAAAGATGTCGGGCAATGGATCGATATCACCCGTCAAGACTTTGCACAGATCACCGAACGTTTGCGGATTGAAATACTGGACGTGAGTCTTCAAGACCTAAGGAAGTGCTGATTTATCGAAGATTTGTCGTTCCAGCGAAGGCCGGAAGCCAGAAAATTCAACGAACTGGACCCCGGCCTTCGCCGGGGTGACGAATATTTCAGCGTTTCCCTAAGTGATCAGGTCGTTGCCGTCACCGCCTTTTTCCACATTCATCTGCCAATCCCCGACCACATCCTATCTCGGGAGATTGCGCGGCTGACCTTGATTTTTCGGCTGGAAGCCAACGGCTGGATGATTGTCTACAGCGGGATATCCATCCCCTACCATCTCGTTCAGGAAGGTGAGGTCTATGGTCGCACACCGGTCCATGTGGCGACCTATGCCCGGCAGCGCGAGGCCATCAAGCTGCTCGCCAAGGCCGGAGCGGACCTCGGGCTGCTCGAACACGATCGCTACGATGCGGTGACCATTGCAGCCGTGGCCGACGACGAAGACACCTTGCGCCTGCTGCTCGCGCTGGGTGCCAGCGCCAAGCTGACCACCAGCCGGTATGACGGCACCGCGCTGATCGCCGCTGCCCACCTCGGTCACGTTGGCATCGTGCGCCAGCTGATTGCCGCTGGCGCACCACTCGACCATGTCAATAATCTGCATTGGACCGCCGTCATCGAAGCCGTGGTGTTGGGGGATGGCGGTCCTCGCCACCAAGCTACATTACGCGCTTTGATCGATGCCGGGGCCAACCTGCAACTGGCCGATCGCTACGGCAGCACACCGCTGATACTGGCCAGACAGCGTGGCTACACGGCGATGGTGAAAATGCTGGAGGGCGCTCGCGGGAATCCCTGATCCGCGCTCGGAGTAAAAGAGCAGGACTTCCAAAGCCCATTTCCACAGCGTCGCGGGTCAGAAATGCGTGCTGCGGCTGTCGGCAACGACGCTCCTCAATAGCCGCTCAAGCCGAGCATATTGAATCGGTCTTCTGGCGGAATTCGAAGCACATCGGCGTTGCACAGAGCTTCCGGCGTACCGGCGCCAACTTGCGTGCGACCCCGTTCGGTGGCGGGTCGCCGGTGACGCGAATGGCGGCATCGTATCCTTTCTCCGCCAGATCGACCCAGCGGTCGGTGATCGTCAAGTCGATCCTGATTTCCGCGTAGCGTGAAAAAAGACGGCCAGCGCCGGGGCAATGTGCAGGGTACCAATAGCCCCGAAGCACTGACGCGCAGCAGTCCTCGTGGCGTGGTGGTCAGGCTGTCGTCGAGTTTTCAGGCCTGTTCGGCCTCGCTCAGCATCCGGTTGCAATGCTCGGATACGGTAGCGCCGATCTCGGTCAGGCTGAGGTACCGGGTGGTTCGATTGAGCAGGCGCGCGCCCAAATCCTTTTCCAGTTTGGCAACCGCCTTGCTGACGGCGGAGCGGGATGTTGCCATTCGGCGTGCTGCGTCGGCAATACTTCCCGCTTTCGAGACGCGGGCGAAGACTGCCATCAGATTGCGGTCGGTCATAGGTGAAGGTCGATGAAGTCGAAATTGCGACGGAACGATTGGTTCCTATGAGGATACATTGTGATTCTGATGCTTTGGCTAATCAAAAGAGTGCGGCTCCCGTAGTATGCCTAATCATGAATCGAGAAAAATCCAATATGCTGCATCAACACACTTCATTTCACCATCTGGTGGTGCTTCTTGACGACTACTCGCAACTGCGAGGGCTGGCATAGGGCCACGAATTATCCGATGAACTGGATCGGACGATTGTTGTTCCATGGGAACGTATGCCGAATGATGTGGTGAGCATTCACTCGCGCTGCATTTACGTCGATGAAAGCACCAGAACAACGCGCGCAGTGGAACTGGTCTATCCGGAGGAGGCCGATTCTGCGAAAGGAAAGATCTCGGTACTGGCACCCATTGGCTCGGCGCTACTGGGGTTGGCGGCGGGGCACTCGATCGATCGGGAACTGCCCGGGGGAAAATTCACCAAATCACGGCGAAACGTGTTCTTTCCCAGCCGCATGAATGGACTACGTGTGAAGGAGGAGGGTGGAATTGACCATGGTCGCGGTTTCAACAGAATCGATATTGAGCAAATTTCACCAAATGGCGTGGCTGGATTTGCGCCAGTTGGCAGCTCTTCACGGTGGGGACGCGGCCAACGAATCACTCACGAAAGCAGTTGCTGACCTCCGTCGGCGAGGAAAGATCTCTCGTATTGGCGGACAGGGTCAGCGCAGGTTGTTCGTTCTTGCCACCTTCGAGAGTTGAGTTCTCGTGAGTTTTCGTAAATCGCTGTCAAAGGAGGAGTTCATGATGCCGTCTACCTTTCATCGAAAGCCAGTGTCCTGTGTCTCGGCGCTCGACAAACGTCGCCTGGAATCTCTGATTGCGCGCCGCACGGACGGTCAATGTGCCCTTATCAGGAATCCGTCAGCCGAAAAGGTGCTCCGCCGGCTGCATTCGGCAGAATTGGTCGTGCCGCCGGAGGACGTGCCCCGTGATTTAGTCACCATGAACTCGACGGTCATTCTCGTGGATCCGATTGCCTGCGAGCAGTGGGAAGTTACCTTGGTTTATCCGGAAGATCATGAACCCGAGAAAAGCTATTGGTCAATTTTGAGCCCGGTGGGTGCAGCAGTATTTGGGCTTCGTATATATGACCCCGCCGATGTCAGGCGGGGTGATCGGATGACGGAAGGCTGGGTGGTTGCCGATATTCCGTTTCAACCCGAAATGCGTGGCTGGGCAACACTGTGATCATGCTGGGCGATTCCTCAGTTCCTCATTGATGGCAGCGCGTCGCGGAAGAGATGCAATGTTCCCGAAAGGCGCATCACCACAGCCGTTGACGCTGTCCTGGTTTTGCGTGGCCAGAAAGTCGACGAACACGCGCTCTTTGGCGGGCAGGTTACGTTTCTGCGGGTACGGGCGATACTTGGGCCGAGTTTTTGATAATGTCGATACTCTCGTTAGCCAATGCAGGAGGCATGCTACGAAAGACTTGTGGTATTCGAATGTGGCGCAAAACCTGCCAACCCGTCGCCGTGACCCTAAAGTCACGAGCGTCCTCCATTTGACTACGCGGCAGGAGATTGAAGCCGCCACGTAGAATTTCGCTCTGAAACGCTGCTGTATTGAGTGTCAAAGCCAGCACAGCCGCAATCAAGCGGGGAAGACTAAGGAAACGCTGAACAAATAGCGTTCTTGTTGATCACTCGGTCAGCAAGCTTAATTTGATCGGAAAAAGGGCACGATTTCGTGTTTTTTTCGGCTTTCGGGGAGCTTTCCCCCAACAGAGGATTCATCAGCAGGCCCGGAGGGGCAGTTTGACAATCTTTCTAGCGACGAACTATAGTCCGCCCATGGTTTTGGTACCGCTCTCCGCCCCGATTGCATTCGCGCCCTATGTGGCTGCGAAAGTGGGTGGCGCAGCGTCGCTTCACCCGGAACTCCCAACAGTCTGCTCGATAGCCGCAGACTCCTAGGCCCGGCGATACGCTTTCCCACTCATAGCGCAACAAAACTATCGCCGGGCTCAACTGAAGCGAGATAGCAGTGGTCAACTGACTGTGTCGCGCTTTCAGGCCTCGCCGTATCTCCCCTGTTTCACATCGTGCTCATGCAGCATGCCGCGTCCATTCGTCTAGTCCCTTCGCGATGGCCGGCGGCTGCCGCGTCATCCCTTTTTCGCACCATCCGGTGCTGGAAGACACTTGCCATCCAGGAGTTTTATGAACATCCATAACCACAGCATCTGGCCGCCACCCAGAGCCTCCGCCGTTAACAGCGCTGTGAATGCTGCCCATCACGGCGCATTCCTGCAGCAATCGGTGTGTACCGCTCTGGTCCTCCAGGTAGGCCACTCGTCGGACGATTCAACCATCCCCGTTATCAATCTGATCCACAAGGGGTGACGGCCATGGATATCTCGCGTCAATTCGTCCGGCAGAAAAATCCCTGTGCCGACGGTTTTCGTTGGTTCATGCGCCATTTTCAGGAGGGTTCGGACTACCAGCCCCTGCTCGATGCGCTCGTGGCGGCCGGGAGAGTCTCGGATGCCTGTTGGCTGATGGACCAGTTCGGGCCAACCAGGACTGTGCTTGAAGTGGATGCGCTGGAGGCGGAAGCCGTCGTATTTGCCGGCAGTCTCCATGTTCGCGACCAGATCGACGTGAACACCGTGCTGCGCACCGGTGGCTGTTTGCGCGCATCGTCCGGCGTTCGGGTCGGTCGCTACCTACAGGTCGGCGAAGACCTGTGGGCTGGCGGAAATGTCCGCTCGATGGGCTGCCTCCAAGTGGGCGGGGATATGCGTGCCGACTGGAACCTGCTGGTGGATGAGCGCCTCGACTGCGGTGGCGACCTGCGTGTCGGTAGGGATGTCGAAGTGGGTTCGGCTTGCAAGATTGGTGGCCAGACGACGGTTGGCGGTGATGTCGCGGTGGGTGCCGGGCTGAAGTGTCTGAGCAATATCCGCGTCCGGGGAGCACTGAAGGTCGGTGGCAGCGCCTGGTCGGCGAAGGGCATCGAGGTAAATCAGTGGATTGATGTCAGGGAGCATCTCGAAGCGTGCTGGGGCATCGTGTCGGGCAAATCCATCGTGGCGGGTGGGGCAATCAAGGCGGGTGAGAGCTTGGCGGCAGAAGAACTCATCCAGGCCGGAGAGGGTTACGGCATCTACGCTGGGCTCAATGTGCCGGTGGAAGTGTGGGAAGCCAGCGCGCGGGTATGCGCGCGGGAACTGCCGAACCGGCTGTTCAGCGGCCATTGGCATGAACCGACCACGTCCTGAGCGACGCAACTTTTCCTTGTCGTTCCCATACCCTTGCTGGATTTTGCCGTGCTGCTCTTGAATTCCCCTCCTTTGCACCAGGAACGGTCGCGCTGCCGAGGCTGCGTTGCATCGATATCGAACTTCCCGAAGACGGGCTCGATGAGCCTTCAGTAGAAAGAACCGTCACGACCACGGTCATGAAGGGCTTTCATTCTTGCTACCAATTGAGGTCTAGATGAACACACCTTTCGTTTCTCTGTGCCCCGAGATCACTCGGGAAAACGCACTGACGCTGATGGACTGGTTGGAGGACGAAGATATCACCCGCTACCTGAGCGATTCGCGCAGTGTCTCCCGGTTGATCGAGCAGGTCGTTGGTCGCGTCCAGTTACCAATCCTGACCCATCTTTTCAATCAGGGCGGCCGATTCTTCATGGCCTACGACCAGCATGACGTGCCGGTGGGCTTCGTGCGTCTCGCCAAGGCTGGCCCAGACTGCGAAATGGTCCTGGTCATCGGCGACCGTGAAAACTGGGGTCGCAAGCTCGGTGCCAGCGCCATCCGAGAAGGCATGAAGCTCGCTTTCTTCGACATGCGCGCCGAGAAGCTTATCGCCAAAATTCACCGAGACAACGTGAGATCGTTAAACGCTTTCCTGCGGTGCGGCTTCTTGCTGGAAAGCGAAACGCGGGCGATGACGTCCTTGGTCATGAACTCGGCGCGCTATCTCCGGCTCTTGCGCGAGCGCCCTGCGGTTCACTCTGCCGTCATCTACATCACCGAGATCGACAAGGCACGGCTCAGGAGTCTGCTCGACCTCGAACAGAGCTCGGATATATTCGAGCTTGAGCATGAGATCGAGCGAGCCATCGTCGTCGATCCGAGGATAGTGGCTGAGGATGTCGTGACGATGAACTCCAAGGCTTTGCTGCAGGTGAACGATGAGGAGGTGGAGGTTACACTGGTTTACCCAGAGGATGCGGACGATAGTGCCGGGAAATTGTCGGTTTTCTCCGGCATCGGCACAGCAATCCTAGGCTACAAGGAGGGTGATGCTTTCAACTGGCGGACTCCGAACCGAACCTGCTATATCCGTGTAAGGAAAGTGCTTTATCAGCCGGAAGCCGTAGGCGATTTCCACCTGTAGTTCTTCAAACTGTGCAACCGTCGCAGGTCGCGGCAGCACTGTCGGGTGACGCTGACTTGGAGCAACTGTTTATTGACTCGACGATCGTTCGTTCCCACCAGCATTCCGCAGGTGCCCAAAAGAAGCAGGCGATCAGGAAATCGGTCGCTCGCGAGGTGGGCTGACGACCAAACTGTATGTCGAGGTCGATTCCTTGGACAATCCGCTGTGGGGAATTCTTTCGGCGAGGCGGATCTCGGATATCGAACGAGCCGAGGCGCTGATCAAGTATCATTCTGCCGAGTTCATTGTGGCCGACAAGGAAGGGATACAACTCGGACGCCTTCGTCGAAACAATCTCTACGCAGTATTGCGCGGTTTATTGATGAATGGACACTCATTCGACGACGGACCCAATGATGCCGCAACGTTAACTCAAAAGCATGTTAACAACCTCCGCTCACTCTGTTTACGTGAGCAGATTTCCGGGGTCGCAGCAGCCAGACTCAACCAGGGGCAGGACTGGGACTTTTTCTGGTCGCCCAAGTGGCCCAACTGCATGGCGGTACTAAGGTTTTGTCAGTATCCCGGGAGGCGAACATGCTTTACGCTGACCATCTGTAAGTGACCGCAGTATTGGATCCATTTGATGATCGGTATGTAGTGAGGTTTATCTGCACGGCTACGAAACCGTTTCAGCTGCCCGCCAGTCATTGACCCGCTATTTCGATTTTTATAACCGCCGTCGCCCGCATTCCGCGCTTGACGACAAAACAACCAGCATAGCTTACTTCAACGAGCCGCCGCTCGCCGCGGCGGCTTAAAACCCGGTAGAAATATCACTTAAAAAAACCGAAAACCTGTCCAACTAACCGGGGCCACCTCTATGGAGCCAGCGCATGATCGGCGTAATGGTGCCACCGGCACCGAAGAAATAAGCAACGGGGATTTCGGAACTTCAACCAACTCAAAAAAGCGCTTGCTGACACTGCTCTACCTGAATGAGACGCCTAGGTACTAATCCAACAACGGGCGTCGTATGCATTGCCGCACCATCTTTGATCGCCGAAGCGTGTATTCCGGCGGGCACAAAGATGCTCAAGAATTTGCCAGAGCATCGGATCCGAACGGTTTCACCATACCGGTTGCTCTTGCGGTGAACTATGGTGCTACACAAGAAAGCTTCGATGGCCTTGGTGCTCCCGAGGGGGTGACCCGTTGTGACTCTCAGCCGGAAATCCGTTAGAGCACTTACGAACAAAGTCGTAGGTGGCGATTCGAGCAAGGAGAGAAACTTGGTGAGGCTGCGCTGGGCGCGGTACCAGTAGAGGCCGGGCAATTGCAGGACGCACAAGCTCGGTGTGCCTGACTGCCGAGTAGGGACGCCAAATTCAATTGCCAGCACCGAGATCACGTAAAGGGTCGATTCTGCAACCCGAACGGCGAGCGTGCGCGCCTCTTCCTCCAAAAACCCGGATGGCAGTTGGAGGTGATACACCGCGCGACCCTGCTCAGGCGATTCGATCAACAGAATTTGCCAATCCCTCTGTTGAGGGAAAGCGCCTCGTACCACCGTGTTCATTAAGTGCAGCAACTCCTGCTGGGCGCGAGCGGGAAGTACGGGTGAAACGGTCAATAATGGATGGATTGAAACTGGCATGCGAGCTCCACGTAGTTGAGGACGTGTCGGCGCATGCCGTCATCATTCGTGCGGCGCCCGGCCAACTGGGGCTTTTTTTGGCCGGGGTGCTCGGGGAACGAGGGATGCCGGAATTCGACGGGCTGTCAAAGAGACTTGGCTAGCCGCCTTTATGAAAATGGTCTTGCAACGATGGAGCAACGGACGTAACAAGCCCGTAGCTGGTTGCCAAGTAGAAACTTTAGGGAATGGAAAACCCGGGCGATCCGCGCAGCTAAATGCGGCGAATCCGACGTTTGCTTGGTCCGACCAATGCGGCCGCTTGCGAAGACGACTTCTTACATGATTTGAGGCATAGACGCCAAGGCTCGCATTGTTGCTCGGGGCCAGCTACCCGTAACGCAATACTGCCAGCTCTCGAACGGCCGGTCAACGCGTTGCCTTCACGCGTTGCCTTCATATTGCCGCGGCATGTGCATGCCACAGCAATACTGGCGTGGTGCCGATTTACCCGGCCCCGCAGTATAAGAATGCGAGCAGTTCCATCCAAAGCGTACTGAATTCCTCGTTTTTCTCCGGGCGCCACAGCCAACGTCGCTGTGATGTGCCCTCGCGCGACTGCATCGTCGTCAACCCCGCCCCTTTGAGTCGCAGTTCCAATGCGCGGGCGGTCTCGGCCGGCATCAGCACTTCGCGGCTCCAGGGCCGTAGGCAGTCAACCGCCGCAGTGATGAGTAATCGTAGATCGTTGTCATCTGGCAGTGCTTGCCAGAGTACCGCGGCTGCCGCCCGTTCCTGTGCTTCAAGTTGGGGGCGGCGCCTGTTTCTGAGCATGAGGCGTTCTCGCATTTCCAGTTCGTTGACGCGGGCACGGATGATGCCTGCGTGCTCATCCATATCGCTGGGGGTTTTACCCACCCGCGCAGTCGCGTAGATTGCCCAGGCACGGTCCCAGGCCAAACGGTGATCAACACCGTCAATCGCTTCCGGCTCCCGCCGGACGCTGATCGGTGGGTAGGCGATGCGCTTTGCCTCCGCAGTCGGAAGTTCAGCGCAAGGAGAGTTTTTTCGGACTGATTGCAGGAAGATGCCGGAAACGGGACTCTCGTTCAGGGCGCGGAGTCGGGCGCGCTCGAGGCTCCGTGCGTCATTACCGGCTAATCGAGAGAGAAACGGAAGCGGGGCCTCTGCACTTACGAGTCCGCATGCGTAGTGATAATGGGCGATCTCGTTCGTATGCGTGTAGGAGATGATTCCCGTTTCTGGCGAAGCGTGGCCCGTCGCAAAGGTCCGCCACCACTCATCGCCGGCCGCGTCGGGCGAAACCGGTTCAAGAGGGTTGAGATCATTTCGGCCGGCAAGATGAAGGCGCGATACGAATGTGTGGCGGAAATGCCGCGCACGCAAGTTAGGATCGCCTGCTGCCTCGCGTAACACGTCGATCAAAAGTCGCTGTGCGGGTTCGATATGTTCTAGCTTGCTTGTGCCGTCGGTGGAAAAAAGATAGGTGGCGGCCCGGTCGCGGCCGCGGCGTGCGGCCTCGCCTGCCCGTTGCTCGCGGTAGGCTGCCAGGAAGGCGAATTCATCCGGGGGGAGAGGGATCGGGCCCACCAGGCGCCGGGCGTTGGTACTCTTTCGTGTCGTGAGTTCCGAGCGGGAAACGCGCAGGCTTGCACACTCACCCCTGTGCAGTACGAGGGCTCCTGTCGTGACTTCGGCCGCTTCTCCGGTTCGCAGCCCAAAGCGGTAGAGGATCACCAACAGCGCGCGCGCGAGTTCGACGATTGGAGTATCCCGCGCGGGAGCCTCAAGCAGTTCGAAGAGGTGCCGATACAGGACGGGATCGATCAGATTGGCGTCCGCTGGAGGGAGGTCCGCGTGTCGGGCCCGGCCGGGAATGGTGGCCCAATCGACCTCGTCGGTGATGTCCATGTGCCGAAGAATTGAGCGCTCGAATCCCTCAAAGGCGGTGCGGTGGCTTGTTCGGATGCTGACCTGCTGCCGACGAATGCTTTCCCGATAGGCGTCGGCACGACTTTCGGTGTCGAGTTCCACGAGATCCTGGAAGTGAAGTTGGGACATGTGGTTGTGGATGATCGCGACATAGTCGTCGATGGTGCCCGGTGAGAGCACACTGAGTTTCACCCCGCCCAGTTCAAGCAGATCTCGAGCGTAGCAAAGGAGTCCGTACGCGAAAGTCCGGAGATGGCCTTCGGAATGCCCGGCCCGGGCATAGAGATGGGCGAGGTCTCCTTCGCATACCCGAAGGGCGGTTTTTGCGTCGGTAACGAATTTTTTGGCGCTTTGCTCCTTATTGGATTCTTGATTGCCCAGTTTACGCTTAGCCACGGGATTCCACCGCACGGCGGCAGAAATTCTCCCGATGATTTCCGCGATGGCCACGTGCTGTACGGTGTCGGGCTGGGCCGTCGGGACGATGCGCGGGATCGAGAGGCTGATTTTGGCGCGTGTGGCCGGGTGGCGGGTGCCGGACATCAGACGAAGCCACGGCTCTTCAGCAAGAGGCGTGTTCGGGATGAGGCCCTGCGCAATCGAAGCAACGTCCGGGGCAAAATAGCGCGCATGGGCCGCTTTGACGGCTCGCGTTAAGTGCGATAGCGCGGATTCGCCTGTCGATTCGATGCCAAGTGCGCGTGCGATCGGTCGGGAGACCTTCGTCGTGCCCGTGGCTAGAGGCAGGATCTTCCGTTCACAGAACCGGCGCAAGAGAGCTTCGGTGACCGGATCCGCAATCCAGCGGTAGGGCCGGGGCAAATCGAACCGGAAGCAGAACAGATGGCCTGTTTTTTCCAACGGCCGACTTAGCGCCTTGGCCAGCGCTGCCCAATGATCCTTGCGCACGAGTCCGCCGAACAAGGCGCTCGAGCAGAGAACGACGGCGGTTACTTCTTCCGGCGGGAATAGCTGACCCGACGGCGTAACGAGGAAACGCTCGATTTCCTTGATCAGGCTGCACACGTAGCGCCGGTAGTCGCGGAGCGACTCGAAGGTGTCGGCGGATAGCGTTCCTTGTTCCAGTGAAAACTCCCGGAGCATAGGAAGGCGGGGCGGGCGAAGCCCGTGGTTTTGGCAGTAATGCCTGAACCCACGCGCGAAATAATCGAGAAAAACCCTCGCCTTATGGAGCGGCATCCGACAACTCGTTGACGTGGCAGCATCGTCGTCGGCTGGCGGATCAAGAAAATCAAGGAGTGCGACCGTAACGATGTCCTCGTTGAGGGCGGCAACAGGTGCGTTGCGTGCGATCGCCGGATCGATCTGATCGAGAAGCGATTTGAGCGCGCGACTTGCGCGGAAAAGCAAGCGATGCTCTAGCCACGTATCCCGCTCCGGGCCGGGCAACGGTCGAGCGCGGGCCGGGCGGTCTACACGCCACGGAGGTGCCCAGTCAAATGGCTCAGAAGCCGAGTTCGTCGAGGTGTTTGTCAATCACGTAACTCCTGTCGTGCAGCCCGCTCCACATGGTTTGTGCGCGCCAGACCATATCGGCGCTACCGTGCGGGGGGTAGTGCCCCATGACGCGTCGTAGCCAACTGCTTGGGCAGCCCATGTCCCAGAGGCGCGAGCGGAAAAGGTGTCGCAGCATGTCGTCTGGCCACTCCCGCAGTAGCAAGAGTTCGGGCAAGACGTTGGCAATGGCAGAGATGGTCGGCGTGATAAAGGCCCCATCTGCGGCGAGGAGCATCGCCAGTGGCGTGTCTGCTGAGGTGACGCGCCGGAGCACGCTTTTCGAGGAAACCCACTGCTCGAAATCCTGAATTTCGGTGATGAGACGGCTACATAGCGGGACGAGGCGCGTGGAACGATAACCGAGAGAATCTTTCTCCGAAACGATCGCTGCGCGATCTTTGAGCGAAATGTCACCCCGTCGTGGCAGAACGGTGCCCGTGGGGCGGCTCCCGGTTGCCGCGAGGAACA
>Ga0307362_100141_pt1 | contig 13384 bp, 9 predicted proteins | sample AAT_RA_Asp1_MT_FD_194606 | JGI IMG/M metagenome (GOLD analysis project Ga0307362, IMG submission 194606) | Metatranscriptome of enriched activated sludge microbial communities from anaerobic digester in WTTP, New Holstein, Wisconsin, United... | ecosystem: Engineered > Bioreactor > Anaerobic >...
CTTTTCATGGCACAAATCATAGAAGTTTTTCAGAGCCGGAACTGCATCCACAGCTATCTGAGTGTTTGCAAGAACGCCGTCTCCCACAATGGCTAAAACCTTCTTCTGACGACTCATGCTCACACATAGGCGGTTTTCCGACATGAGATGGCCGAATAATTTTTGCTGCTTTTTTTTGTAATCCTCCTCGTTGCGTATATGAAATGGTAAGGCGTTCATATCCTGAGACCTCACCATGGAAAGAAACACAATGTCGAATTCCATACCCTGAAAAGCATCAACAGTACCGATGCGGAGCCGCTCTTCGCCATTTTTGAGGAAACGGTATTCCTGACATATCTGCCATGTGCCATCCTGCGCTCGTTCTGTGATGCCGTATTTTTGCAGGGCTTCATAAACAGCAAATACCTGGGCCTTGTAAAAACTGATAACACCAAAGCTTAGGTTCTTGCCTGCGTCAGATTTTATCCAAAGACTTAACTTCTCTGCAATTCTCAGAGCCTCAGCATCCCTTTTTCTGCTTGTGCCACTCTTATCTTCATTTCCCTGACTGTTAGGCACATCAATCCAAATAGCGGCTTTGCTTTCTATGCCTTGAAGGCGTTGCTCAAAGTGGATCTCAGACAATGGAGACCGGTAACCCTCGTTGTATTTTTGATAGAAATTATTGCTTGCAAAATCACCCAACAGCGGGTGTGTTCGGTACTGAGCATCCAGTGTCACTGTTCGTTTGATGTCATCCTTCTCCTCCAGTTTTTTCAGCCGGTTGAACAGATACTCAAACATACTTTTCTTTACAAAATCGACATCAACCGGCAGACCGGATGAATCGTCACTTTCCAAAGCTCTGGCGACCTCTTCATCAATCATGTGGGGTAGTTGTCGATGGTCACCAACTAGAATTATTCGTTTCTCCGCCTGGGCCATAGGGATTAACAGATCTCTTGGACTCACCCTTGCAGCTTCATCTATAATAACTGTGTCATATCTAACTAATTCGTCGTCATTAAATTTCTTCTTGGCTCGCCTTATTGCTTTTCCTTCAGAGTGTCCCGTAGTGGCTGCAAAAATGAAATTGTAATCTTCTATGGCCTCACGAACACCATCAGGATTGTCTTCAAGCTCATGTAAAAACTCAGCCAGGATTGCATCCCGCTTGTTGGTTGAATTGAGTTTTTTCTCCAGAAGCTGAGATACCGTTGCCACCAATCTCAAAACATCCTTTCTTGGTTTTTCAGTCCTGAAATCGGGCGAAGGCAGATATTTATAGAGCAGCGATTCTTTCAGCTCTCTGAGCTCTGGAAGAAAACTCAGCGGCTTACCGCTGCGCCAACGGGCCGCTTTTTCAAGAACGCTTAAATCCGGATTAGCAGGTTCACCTTCGATCTTATCCAGCAAATCGACAGCTCTTGCGGCACCGTCGTCTTCAAAGGCTCCTTCACTGACACGCAGGGCCCGAACGAGCCGCAGAGTGGAAGGATCATTCGGTTTCAGTTCCGTCTGCAGGGAATTGATAATTTCTTCAGCCTCATTGGTGATCTCTTCAGAAATCACGTCTCTGGGCAAACCCAGAATACGCTCCATTAAACCCACAGTGTTGTTCTTCGAGGGGCACAATGAATATGCGACAAAAAGCTCTGCCAGTCTTACCTGATCCTCAGTCTGAGCAATCTGAGGATTCTTGTTTCGAATATTCTCAGCGACACTGGAGCACCATTGGTTAATTTTTTCAGTGACGGCATCTGCCGTAAACTCCGAATCACCGGACCTTTTTCCGAACTTAACTGCCGGAAGTGCATTAACACTCAGTCTCGCAACGATATTTTCCACTGCATCATGCTGAAAACCTGAGACAAGTATCTGACCTCTTATCGACTTGGTCTTGTCATATTCCTCGTTGAGCCTTTCAAGAATTGCCGTAACTACAGTTGTTTTTCCTGTTCCCGGAGGCCCCTGAATAAGAGCAATATCCGGAGTGTTCAATGCGACGTCGATGGCCTCTATCTGTTTAGGAGTTGGATCGTGCTTGAAAATTTTCTCTCTCACAAAGGACGTCAAAGGCTTTAGTTTGGTGACGCGCTGTATGTCCGGGAGCGTTCCTCCTTCTTCAATCAGCAGACCGAGAAGCGGGTTAGCACAGCGTTCTTCCAGAATGGCTGAACGTGCCCGCATTCGTCTTTCAATCTGAATCTTGTCGCCATTGATGGACAGAATCAAAAACATTGGACCAGACGGAATTGACGGCAGATCCAATTCAATGCTGGTTTTTGAAATCTTAAGGATCGGGGCATAAACAGAAGCTGGCATTTCAGCATCGTTCTTTTTCTGATCCTTTTTGGTTGCGAATTCTTCTTCCAGAGCCTTGCTGTAGGCTTCCCATGTAAGATCCGGATTCTTGAGGTATAAAGGCTCCTCGGAGGTGATCTCTATTTCATCGCCTTCGGTAAGTTGATCCGGAATAGACGACACAAAGAACTTAACGCCTTTTGTCGTCTGTTCAGTGCCATGATAGTCTATTCTGCCAACAGCTTTTGCCCGGGCCAGCAGCATTTCACCTTCAATTGCGCCGTACTCGTCCCACTGTTTCAAGTAACTCCCGGTCTCCTTGGTAAGTTGACTCATCGCTCCAGCGGCTAAAGCCCTAATGCGACCTGTCTTGGTGTAGTCAGAAAACTGGACAGCACCCCTTGCCAGACGCAATGATCCTTCACTCTTCTGGTTATCCTTAAAGACCGCTTTAGTCGCAAAATAGATGTCCTTTGACTTATCGACATTGCGCCTTTCAACCGGGATACGAACTCTCTCTCCATAGATAGAGAATTCCCGGTACTTCTCCTGCACAACGGCCCCCGACTCAGGCGAGTCTTCATCCTCGGGACTATCCGCTTCAAAGTCAGCCTTGGCGGCTGGGCCGCTCATGAGCAGAAAGAAATCTTCGCCGCCAACGCTGATTTTGCATTTATCGTTTAATACGCTCCCCAGCTCTTCAGCTCCATTGAAGCGAATGCCATTTCTTTTAGCCGTTGATTCTATGTGCTCATCAATGCCGATCTCCACGTCGCCAATTTCAACGATTTCACCATTGAAAAAGATGATTTTAACAAGCGCACTGTCATCCTTGGCGACCTGCATTACCTCGGCAAGATGCGCACAGCCTCTTTTTAGATGATGATTCAGATCATTTCCGGTCGAGGGATCACGAAGCAACATGTTCCACTGCTGGCCATCAATTCTTAATTTGTATGCCTGCCCGGCATTATTGGGTGCGATGTATCCAACCCCCATGTTGGGAGTCTCTCCGGACAGCTCCGGTTTCATCCACAATTCAAAGGCGATTTCAGCATTTATGTCTTTCAGTCTCATTTACCGCCTCCGCTGATCATGCATTTAACCAACCGAGGACTATTCAAATGTGCGAACATCCAAAACTGAACATCCGGCGTTACCCGGTCTATTTTCATCTGTGAATAAAGCTTCTGAAAACCACTTTGCGGGTGACTGTCAGCAGCAACGGACAAATCGGCTTTGCTATGGTCTGTCTTTTTAATCAGAATGCCATTATCGCTTGAAGAGATGAGCACCTCTGCTGTATCCGAATCAAGCATTGCAAACTCATCAAAAACTCGCCTTGGTATCGTGAGTTCGGTGCCCTGAGGTATCTCACGTACATACCGCCAGCATGGTGCATTTAAGGGTTTATTGGGTCCATTCCATCGGTAAGACTCAAGAATGAGCACCTGCGGCCTCTGCGTTTTACAGTAAGGGCAATTGTGATCCTCTGTTTCCGGGTGAATAAAATCATAGTAATAGTTCATCGAGCAGCCCGGGCACATGACGGTCATATCCGCTGCCTGAGCGAGAGCTTCAGGCCAGTGATAGATGGTCGGCCGCAGCGATGGGGTTGTCCTGCCCGGACCGAATGTGCCCTCAAATAAAGTGATCAGTTTCCCTGTAAGGATAAGGGACCTGGGCAGGCCGCTGTCGGAAGAGTTTGAATCATCATCTTGGTCATCGACCCAAGGGAACAATCCGGCATAGGCCTTATTTTCGATGTCCTCGTCATCATTTTCTTCATCAGCCCAGTCGCCTTCGTCCGATCCATCCACCTTTTTTCCGACAAACGGGTGAATCAGAGAGAGCAGGTAGAAAGCCACCACTGCAAACGCATGACAATCGCTTGAAGGTCTTCCACCGTCTTTGCCCTGTACCAGCTCAGGGGCACCGTATTTTGGTGTGTAAACGCCACTTCCACCTGCGGTGATTTCAAATCGAATATTGTCGGCATCAATCAGCCAGACTGATGAATCATCAAGCCCTTCTGAAATAAAGATATTGTTGGGAGAGATATCGCCATAGACCATGCCATTACCGTGAAGGCGTGCCAATAATGACGCGCACTTGTAGAGCGCATGAAGCCTGCGTCTGAGCCCTCCGGTTCTATAATAATGAACAATCTTTTTAGCTTCGTTCTCCGGCATTGCAGAGAGCCATGCCGGGATATCGTCGGGGCCAATTTTCTCTGCGGACTTGCCATCGAGCCAGAAATGGCTGAATGGAACCATCTCACTTAAGAGCTGCATCACATAACCGGCATTATTTTGAAGCAAAGCTGCCGGTACGGATATATTCAGGCTTTCTGGCAGAGGCAGGAGCCGGACGCGCTTAAAGCGCTTTGAATACCGTTCCACCGACTCCTCATCGGTGACTGGAGTCCCGCTTTCATCTGTAACAAGCTTGATCGCCAGATCAGGGTCCTTGGTACGGAAAACGACGCCTTGGCCACCTTGACCGAGCACCTTGTCCTGAATGTGTACATTCTGATATTCATCCACATACTTGTTAAATCTTTGGCTCATTGGGAACCTCCTTTCTTAAAAAGACAGGCAATCGTCTTGTCATCGGAGTGCCCCGGGACCGGCCATTCATTGAGCCACCGTTTGAGATCCCTCTTTCTTTCCTCCGACTCCAGGTCTGCATAAGTGGAGTAGAGTTCCTGTGCAAAGATTATCTGCTTTTCAGGTAACAGGTCATCAGATATGCCATCCGTGCATAGCACAACTGCATTGCATGCCGCGCTTTCAATCGTCACGGTTTCCCACTGATCAGGTTTGAATTCCTGCTGAAGACTGTTTGTGTAGTTTGAGAATGAATCCTGTTTGTTATCACTGAGAATAAGGTGTTTTTCGTCAGTTTCACCAAGGGTGGCAATCATTCCGTCACCGAGGCGGCCAAGAGTGATACTTCCTTCAATCTGGATGGCAAAAAGGCATGTGGCCGAGCAGTCTGATGAAGAGTACGGAGCTATTTTCACAAGCCAATTGGCATGAATGAGCCTTAGAATATCAACGATATTGGCATCGGGGGTATTCTGGCAGCTCTTGGCTGCCTCAAAAACAGCAAGGCATGCGGCTTTTGAACCGTGATCTGAATGAGCCTTGCTGCCCAGTCCGTCCGATACAACAACGACATTTCCCCATTTATACCGGCGTGCCATCCAAGAATCCTGATTGGGAATCCCGGCTTTAACATGTAGGGGGCCGATTACTGAGGCACCCCAGGTGTTCCAGAGTTGGTCAAGCATCCCAATCCTCCTCTGGTTCTTCTGATTCAGTCAGTTCGGATTGCGGAATTTGGGCCGTGGATACTGGCGCGGCCAACGGCTCATCAGAACCAAAGATTGTGCCGTCTATCGCTGAGGCTATATTCTCCGAAAGGTAAACAGTGTTGTTTGTGGAAATTTTCTTCAACTTCAACAGGTCAGCATCAGCGCCGACTGCAACAGTCCGGATGATCAGGTCGGTTAATGTGCCAAGTTGGTTCTGAAAGCTTACGATTTCTGAATTGGAAAAATTGCCGTCAGACAGAATGAGAACCATCGATCTCCTGGTATCTTTCAGATACTCGGAAAGAAAATCAGAGAGAACACAGAGGCTCGAGGAGCCTTCAGCGTTTAAGGCTGGGATATCCCCGTCGCTTTGCAAAGCGACCTCGGAAATATTTTGTGCCCATCGATAAAAACGGATGTCTGCGCCTGAGTATTTTTCCTGGTCAAGAAGCCGCAGCTGAGCCGCATAACGGCACAAATTCCGCTGAAGATGGATTTTGCCCATCTCATTCATACTGCCGGAAACATCAACAATGATATAGAGGGGTGCTTTCATCGATTACGCCCCCCGGGTTGAATCATTTCTTCCAGCTGCCTAAACAGATTGTTACCCGATACCGACTGGAGATTTTTCGAGTCGTCGATTTTCTTTCTTACGACTTTGTTTTTCGGGTAGAAACATGAGGCCAAAACAGCTCGGCCTTCAATTCCGCCAAAATAACGGACAATATTCTGGAGCTTCATGACATGCTCGCTGTTCACATTGCCCGCTTTGCATTCGATGACATAGAGACGTCGTCCATCCGTGAAGATAATATCAAGCTCCTGATAAGTATCCCCAAACAGGCTACTCAGTTGTGCGCTGAAGCTTGATGAACTCTTGTCGGCATCGTCATCTTTGAATGAGACCTCAAGACCGATGCGCATATCCTTGATCACGCCGGTATCAACAAGGGGTTGGAGCTTCATAAAGGTGTATTCTTCAAACCATCCACCTGAAAGATATTGAGCAAAATCCGGCCACTCCTTGAACTCAAAGTGTTTGGTGCCGACACTTATCTTCGCACTTTTATCCTTGGAGAGCTTTGCGTAGATGTCGCCATTATGCAGTTCAAATGGCTGAAAGCTGTCGTTATAACGAGACAGCTCTCTATAGAGCCGTGAAATTTTAGAACGCGCCTGCCAGAGCTCATTGGTCAGATTTTTCCGGTCAGGAGATTCAATGTCGGGTATATCAGCCCAATGGCCAGCCTTCGAGATAAACAGATTATTGCCGTTGAGCTGGATAAAGGTCTCTACCGATGGAATCAGTTTTGTCTCAACGGTCTTAAAGTCATTGAGATAAACCACCTGATTGTTCCGGCTGTTAAAATAGAATGGCGTCGCATTCACCTTGCGACAGGCGGCAAGCGCCCCTGCATACATCAACTTGGTTCCGCCCGTTAAGTTGAAGCCGATCTTCGCATCGGCAGGCATTTTCGCGATCAGATCCAGAATCGTGGTTCGGACATTTTCAGGGTCATATGGGTCCACCGCAATTTCACCGTATTCAGCTTCTCCAAGAAACTGTTTCATGACATCGGCAGGGAACTGTGCGGAATTCACAAAGATGTGCTTCCTGCTTGAAAACTGGATCACGCCAAGCAGGTTCGGCACCCGTTGTTCGCCGAACAGGTGAAAAATGGCATCATACTGATCAGGTTCTGCATCAGTTGTTCGAACCTGTCTTCCGTGCCATTCTAGCCACTCGTTCGGCAGGGTGATTCTTTCCGGAGGTCTTCCGGGCTGAGAAGATGCTATAAGGCGTTTTTTGAGAGTCGGATGCCTCAGGGCCGCAAAAGCCCAGACAAAAGCCATAACGGGAGTACCCGGGCTAAGGTAGAGCGTAACCAGTTTTTCACCTTCAGATGCTGCAACCGTATTCAAAGATTGAGTCGCAGCCTCATATATGCCTTCTGTGTCATTGAGATGCTTCAGGCCCACGGGGTGAAAATGTACATTGACCTTTTTACCGGCATCCCGAAGCTGCTTTTCCAGCCATTGAGTAAAGTGGTTGTGTGCCTCAACTGAGTTCGAGAACAAATCAATAATCTCTCTCGCAGCAGCAGGGTCAGAACCTTCAGTCTTTTCTATTTTTTGTTGAAACACATCTGTTTTGTTTGCGGTTTTATCTGGGTGCGTAAAGCCAAGGATGACCACATCGGTGTAGTCTTCCGCCAGCAAAGCTCCCAGAACGGGTCCGGTTGTCTGTTCCAGTCCAATTGAGGCCCTGAAATCAGTTGTTCCGTACCATGTCAATAAGTATTTCTTCATAGAATCTGCTCATTTATGTATGGACGAAACCAGCTAACCTGATTTTTCAGGCGATCGGCAAAGACGGCGCGATTGTCTTTTTCGAGCCCTTTAAATTTACCAATGACTCCACTAACAAATGTCCCCGCATCATCTTCATTCATGCAAAACCCAATACGAATCTCAAAGAAGCCCAGCAGGTCCTTGCACGATGAATTGCAACGTTTCCAGTTATCCGCAAAGGCGATCACAAATGTCCCTTGCAGCGGACCGTCTTCCAGAATTTTCTTCAGACTCTCTTGTGGTGATGGTGGCTCATCCTTCTTCACCGGTCTAAAACTCGCCGGTCCGGAGTGAAATTCCTTGGTCGAATCCAGTCCGTCAATAATCACGATTCTTTTTGATTGTTGTAATTCCTCGGAGATCTCGGCGAGATTCAGCGCGGGAACACTCTCGTGCTTTGAAACAGGTCTGTTTCTGGAACCATCGAGATATTTTGATGCACCCACGGGCACAATGGAGCGCCCGTTAAAGTAGATGATCTCATCAATGCCAGTCTGAAAATCCAAGCCTTGAAGGATGGAGGCAAGCAGTCCGTCATGGATTGCGTCGTTATAACCGGATATCAACAAATTGGATAAAGGTCGGTTTGCCAGAGTCACACAAAGAGGTTCTTCTTCATAGCTCAGTCGGGTGCCGAGATGCAACTGTATCAACTTACACGTTCTTGAGATAAACCAATCTGGTGCTGGAATTTCTGGCAGGCGTGATCCATCAAAGACTTTTGTTTCGCCGCAATAGCCTTTGCGTTCTGCTGTTTCTGAAATTTCGGCTGTGTGCCCTCGACATGTTTCTCTGTCGGCTAATGGAATCAAAAAACGTTGATTTGCCGATTTCGCCCCGTTGGCATTGTTGATAATACCTTCGGGAGGACTGTTCAGATCTGCAGCCGCCCAGTTGTTTTGTCCCAATATAAAAGCAGAATCCTCCTGACTACAGCTCAATGCAATTTTGCAGGTCAACTGACTTATCAAGCCACTACTGAAAGATACCGCCTGTAAACCACGAATGGTCTGTGTAGCCAGCAGGAGATGAATTCCATGGGAGCGGCCCTGTTTAAGCAGCTTGGTAAACAGCGACTCCGCCTCTCTGGCGACATTAGCATCTTCTGAAAAAAGTACCTGAAATTCATCGACAACCAGCAAGATGCGAGGGAGCCCTGATGTTGCAATCGCTCTGTATTCATAGATATCCCGGACAGATCTACTTTTAAACTCCCTGGCACGGCCCTCAAGCTCCTCTGCCAAACGCTTCAAAACGGTTACTCCATATTCTGGATCACTTTCTGTTGCCACGAGTTTAATCTGCGGGAGCTTTTCTTGTGCGTATACATTAAACTCAACCCCCTCTTTGTAATCCAGCAAGTAGATATTCAATTCCGAAGGTGAATAAGCATGGCAGGCACTGTGAATTAAAACATGAAGTAGATTTGATTTACCGGAGCCGGTTTTCCCGGCGAGAAGGGTATGGTGTTCCGTGTTCACGCCGCCAATAGTGAAATATACCATTTCGCCATCAGCCTCCCAACCGATCGGAACGTGCAGGTTCTGAGCGGAATTATTTTGCCAAAGATTACTCTCTCTCCAGAGGTCCGTCAGGCTCTTGCTGAATTTTGCGCTCTGTTCATATCGGTCCGATATGGATGCCAGAAAATTGGTCAGCTCAGAACGTCCGGGCCAAAACTCCTGTTCCTCCACAACATTGATTTCAGAGACATGCTTGGTCAGTATCTCTGCCGGAACAATGGAATCCATTCTCTTGGAATATTTGTCTATCGCGGTGCGCAGCCCTATAAACTTTCGATCCTCCAGCCGATTTTCATCAATGGTCAGAACCGGAAGAACGCCGCAGACAGGGCCGTGTTCCAGAAGGCGGCCAAGGTACCAGAGGCTTTTGTCTGTCAACTGTTCCGGCACTCCGAAAATGAGCAGCAGTTTATATGGTATGGGATTGCTGCTGTTTGCCTCGTTGTGGGCGGGCCAGCTCTTGACCTCTCCCTTGAATTTATTCTGAAGAAGATCCTCGACATAATCCGTTAACCGGGCCAGAGCATTTTCCAGTTCGTCCGACCGGGTTAGCAATCGCTGCTCGGGAAAGAGCCGTTTTACTTTCAGCAGAGAAAGGAACGGGTCCAGAGACGTACCCAGTCTCAGCGGATCTGCCGCGGTAATTTCAACATTGCCGACCGGCATGCAGTGCATCAGCCGAAGCATCAGCTGGTGAATCAACCGGTGTCCTGTATTCTGGTCGGGCAGCCAGAGCGATTTCTTAAAAGGGAAAGGGATCAGCCGTGGGATATAACCTTTCCAATTCTGATAGGTAAGATACATGCGCCCGAATGCCAGAGCGTCAGGGAAACGCGTGCCCGTGTTGATATTTTCGGCTGTTAACTCATCCAGATGCGGCTGGCGCTGGCGGACTCTTTTGCAAAGATCATCAAGATTTTTCAGGGCCGAAACCCATTCCTTCTCAAACTCCTCGTGCACCCGATGTTTTCTCTCGCGAATCTGCTCTTTTTTTGAGTTGAGAGCATTCAGCGCGTCATTTCGTTTTCTGGCTCCCGCGAGTTTGGTATCGCTCAATTGCTTAATTTTAGCCTGGATACTGGCCAGCTCAACTTTCAGGTCATTCTGGCGATTCTCCAAACCAGCCTTTCGAGAGCTGAGTTTGGATTTGGTTTTGATTAAATCATCTTTGCCAAGCTCATTCTTTTGAATCTCTCGCTGGATTCTTTCAGATTCCTCACGTTCAGCATCACCGAATACATATTTTACGATTGAAATTAAAATGGGCCTCTCGTTGATCTCACGGTCAAGCCTGTCCTTATCACTCGCGAGATCGGAAATAGCTTTTTCAATCTGTTTTAAATGATCCTCTACGCTGCGGATCTCATTGCTTAGCGGTTGCAGGTCTTTCTGCAAATCTGTCTCTTTATCATGTAGCACAGCCAGTTCGCCTCTTTCCGCAGAGTCGCTGACAGCTCTGAGATTTCCCACAGTTCTGTCGCAGTCCTGCTCCGATTGCTTCAATTCAGTTTGAAGCTGGCGGTAGGTATCTTCCTTCCTTAGAATCGCCTTATTCATTGCACCAACGGCATCGAACAAGCGTTTAGGCATGGACTCCATGTTTTTCCTAATGGTATTCATGGTCCATAATTCCTATCGATTGCAGTTCACCAGTTAGCTGATCAATCTCGGCGGCTCGGGTCTGAAACAGTTCTCCCACTTGCTGAAGGCCGGAGATTTCCTCCAAAATGGGCTTGAAAACGTCTGAGACAATAGACTGACCAAACTCGTCCCTGACTGTGTCAGAAAATTTGCCCATCTGCTGCGAGGTCACATTAAATAGATCATCAAACATCGGCTTCCTCCTCTTCATACGGCAGCTGGAGGATAACGCCTTGGGTTTTCAATGCCTGCTCAACCACACTCGAAACATCCGCAAATGATTTAGCCACATCGGCTGCAATAATCGTTTCGAGTTGCGGCTTGGCCATGATGTAGTCGGACTTGAAATCGTCATCAGAGGCTCTGACATTTTCAATCAGCTGGTGCCAGTATTCTTCCGACAAGGACAGGGAATACTCGCTATCCGTTAGCGAAATCATTTCTTCCGTGAGTTGGTCAACAGCACTCATCTCGCCTGCCTCCATCGTGTTCTGGAGTTTGGAGGAAAGATCCTGTGCCTTACTGGTGTGTTCACTGGGTATCAGAGCGATTTTAATTTTCATGAGTTCCTCCGTTTTTTGCCTTAGAACCAATCACCATGTCCCAGCAGGCTTTGTCGATTTCATCTTTTGTCGGGAGCATGCCTATTAGTGGCGATCCGGCACTCCGAAGGGCTTCACGCAGCTCTTCTTCTTGTTCTGGAGTTAAATCCTTGATGTCGCGTGAACATACCGTCATCGACGCATTGGCTTCCTGATGCCCACCGGACTGGAAAACCATATGGTCTTTCTGAGAATAGAGGTACGACGCCCTGCCGCATTTCACTTCAATGGCGATAGAGCCACCGGCCGGAGCACTCATGCCTTCACCGCGACCGAGAATAACCGGTACCTTGAGATCTTCGATGATCAGGTCGGTTTTGGTGAATCTGCCGTCCTCAAAAGTGGTCCGGGCCTGTGTGTCCGCTTTATGTCCGAGCGGGCTCAGCGCCTGTTCAACAATTTTTTCGCCAAAGTATCCGCTCAGGTTTCGGCGGATCTTGAGCTGAACCGCATGCCTTTCAGCAGGACCGTTGGCGGCTTCGAGTTGGCTTCTGTAGTCGGCAATCTTGGCTCTGAACGCCGGGTCGCGATCGGCGAGATATTCAAAATAGTAGCGCTGCTGTTCAACGGATAGATTCAACCTCGAATGCAGCTCTTTTGGCGTAACCGGCTTATTCGGGTCCGGAGTCCATGTCAGCCATGAATAAAATTCAGCTGCTGGCGGATGTGTATGGAGATAGGCGTTGAGAGCGTTTCTGGCACTCTCCAGCCGGGCTTTTCCTGTTTCAAGATGAGCAGTTGCACTGGCAAGCCGGGTTGCACACTCGTTCTGAACGGTTTCCGCCAGCTGCGTTGCCATATCAAGACACTGCCGGGCCATTTCAGTTCGCTGCTCCATCTGCATGCGATGGCCTTTGGCTTTTTCGTATTCCTGAATAGCTTGTTGTAACTCAGCAAACGTTTCAGCAACGATTACAGATGCAGAAGCTATAAGTACTGGATCACCAGATGCTATCGCGCTGGCCAGTTTAGCTTCTGCTTGTGCATGTTTTGTTGTATCATCAGCTAATTTTATACTTTTCTGCATTTCATTTGCAACAGCCTGGGCCAGCAAGGATTCCGAGCGAATTTGTTCAGTTTTACAATCATTTACTTTAACGCCAGCACTATTGATTAGAACATAGCATTTTTCCTGTGTGGAATCATATACACCTTGAAGAGACCAAACTGTCTCTTCGAGAATTCCCACTTGTCCAACTGATACGTACGCCATTCCCCACCTAACTCTGTAAATAGTCTCTTAAACGTGAAGCCAGCGTGTGAAGATAAGGGACCTGTTCCGATGCGTTTGCCTCAAAATGAGAAAGCTGCTGCACCAGCGCGTTATAGTCCTCTTCAAAACTCGCTCGCTTTTCGTCCTGCCAGGTATCCCCAAGGGCACCAAAGCTATGATTCAAACCGTTGACCGCTTCATTCAACGTGTCGATGAACTGCGTCAGAGACTGCGCGAAACGGTCAAGTTCATCAGGATCGCCAATTGCCTGTGGCATGATTCACCTCCAAATTTTTGTTTACCAGTAACCTTCACCGTCTGTTTCTTTCAACTTCTCAACAGCTGCCCCTTTCTCAAAAGCCAAGAGTAGCTTCCTTAATTCATTAAACTGACTTTTCAGTAGTGCATTCTGCAATTTCAACTCCGAAACAAACTCGTGATCGAC
>Ga0307362_100175_pt1 | contig 12313 bp, 8 predicted proteins | sample AAT_RA_Asp1_MT_FD_194606 | JGI IMG/M metagenome (GOLD analysis project Ga0307362, IMG submission 194606) | Metatranscriptome of enriched activated sludge microbial communities from anaerobic digester in WTTP, New Holstein, Wisconsin, United... | ecosystem: Engineered > Bioreactor > Anaerobic >...
CATCAAAGAAAAATACAGATGTTACAGTAGCCACAACGGCAATACCTATGATCACCATTAGAGGTTTGGATATATTATAATATATTGTGTCCGTATTGAAAACCGGTTCTTTTAAAAACATATACACAACAAGCTTGAGGTAATAATATGCAGCAATTGCACTATTTAATCCCATAATGATCGCTAGTTTAATATATCCTGCATCTACAGCTGCGCTCATGATAAATAATTTACCCCAAAAGACCGAAAATGGAGGGACGCCAGCCAAAGAAAGCATAAACAATGCCATCACCACTGCACCCATAGGCATTATTTTAATAAGCCCGGCAAACTTTTCATACGGATGGTCGTATCTGTCAGAATACATTAATTGTTTATGACGAGATATCCATAACATAGTAAATGCACCTAAGTTTGTAAACATAAACAGAGCATAATAGATAAATACACCTGCATTACCCTTTGTGGTTCCAAGCGCTAATGCTGCCATCACAAAACCTGCATGGGATATAGATGAATAAGCAAGCATTCTTTTGACATCTTCTTGAACCAATGCCATCATATTAGCTAATGTCATAGTCACTACCGCTAAAACCAAAATAATAATACGGACAGACTCTACTCCTAGATCTATATAAATATTAAAGATTCTAAGAGCTACTGCAAATGCTGCAACTTTTGGCACTATTGACATATATCCGGCTAGCGGCGCGCTGGCTCCTTCGTATACATCAGGAGCCCATGTATGAAATGGAAACAAAGACAACTTAAATGCAAAAGCAACCAAAAGCAGGACGGCTCCGCCTGTTACCGCAAGAACCATACTGCCAGTGCTTGAACTAATACTCAAAGCTTCTTTGATCTGCCAAAGCTCTATACTGCCTGTCGTAGCATAAATTACGGCCGATCCCATTGCATAAAAACCGGCTGCTAATGCGCCCATTGTAAAATATTTAATTGCTGCTTCAAAAGAATTAGTTCTATTGTGCATTGCAATAAGAGTATAAAGAGCCAATGATGCGGTCTCAATACCAACAAAGATCAATATAAGATTATCTGTAGATACCATAAATTGAAAACCGGCTACCATAAATAAAAATAGCGCGAAAAACTCAGGATATGAAAACTCATGAAATCGTTTAGATGTCAATGCCAAAGGTATAAAGAGCATAGATGCTACAATAACCAAGAATTGAGATACAATTGATACCCCATCAACAAGCATCAAATCAAAAAAACCACGATTTGGAGTAATCCCTGCTACAGCTAACAAATCAGCAAATAGAATTATCATGCTTAACATTACATAAAGTGATTTATCTAGATTTGACTTAAATAGATCAATCACCAATATCCCTAATCCCCCAGCAATTGCAATTAGCATAGGTGCCAATAGTGGAAGGTTTAACTCTTGCACCGTAACTTGAATTGGCGTAACCATTATTTTGCCTCCTTAGCAGTTTGTGTTGCTACAATCATATTTTTTGCTTCCGGCGTAATGGCCTTTTCTTTCATAAACGACAACATCGCTTGGACACTATTGTCAATTGGAGTTAACACTGGTTTCGGATAAACTCCAAGCCAAATTACTATGGCAACTAAAGGTATAAACGAGACGATCTCTCTTGAATCAAGATCTTTAAGCTTTTTATTTTCTTCGTTGACAACTGCTCCAAAAAAGCTTTTTTTGTAAAGAGCCAACATATAGATCGCACCGACAATAATAGAAGTTCCTGCCAGGATGGTCAATACAGGAGAAACTTTATAAAATCCTATAAGAACCAAAAATTCACCTACAAATCCGATAGTCAAAGGAAGGCCAACAGATGCCATCAGCATGATCCCGAACACAAGAGCATACTTTGGCATAATAGTAGCTAAACCGCCGAAATTGCTCATAATTTTAGTGTGTGTTCTATCATATATCACGCCAACAAGCATGAACAGAGCACCAGATACTATACCGTGAGATAGCATTTGAAATATAGAACCGCTGATACCTTGGGAATTCATAGCAAAGATACCAATCATGATAATGCCCATATGCGATACAGAAGAATAAGCGATAACTTGCTTCATATCTTCTTGCGCGTATGCAACCATTGCGGTATAGATGATCATAATAATAGAGATAATTGCTATAGGCAAGATCATCATCACGGATGCATCAGGAAACATAGGGAGTGAAAATCTAACAAAACCATATGTTCCCATTTTTAACAATACTGCTGCTAAGATGACAGAACCTATTGTTGGGGCTTGACCATGCGCATATGGTAACCATGTATGAAACGGAAACATAGGCACTTTGATGGCAAACCCAACAAAAAAGGCCAAAAATAGCCAAAACTGATAATTTAGATCAAATTTTAGCGCATACCAATCGGTAATAGCAAAACTCCATACACCGGTGATCTCATGAAACTTATATGCTACAAACAGCATACCAACTAGCATAATAAGCGAACCTGAAAATGTATATAAGAAAAACTTGATCGACGCATAAACCCTAAGAGGCCCGCCCCATGCGCCAATAATATATAGCATTGGCACAAGAGAAAGCTCCCAAAAGAAATAAAAAACAATAGCATCAAGAGCAAGGAAAACACCGACCATAGTCATTTCTAAAAATAAAATAGTTACTACCATGTTCTTTATCTCATTTTTGATAGTCATACTAACCATACCAATAAGGGTCATTAGCGTAGTCATAACTACCAAAAACAGGCTTATACCATCAACGCCAACATAATAATTAATACCAAAATCTTTCACTATCGGCATAAACTCTATAAATTGTATAGCCGCACTATTAGCATCAAAATTCATCCATAACCACAATGACAAAAGAAATTCTATAGCTGCTATGCTGATACCATAAACTCTAGCACTCCCCTTATCGACTATAAATCCCAACATTCCTGCAATTAGCGGAAAAAATATCAATATACTTAAAATAAAACTCATCCTCTCTCCTTACCCTATCACATAAGATGCGACGGTTATAAACAACAATACCAAGGCTCCGCCTGCCATCCAATTTAGATAGTTTGATAAATTACCGGTTTGCATCTTGCGTGAACCATCTCCACTCTTGTATATAGTCTTAGCAATACCGTCAACAGTTGCATCCACTATACGTATGTCTACTTTTGTCCACATAAGCTTAGAGATCTCTGCATACGGTTTAGTGATCAAAGCCTCATAGATTTTAGGGATATAATATTGATTTGCAAGAAGCTTGTAAATAAACCCATTTTCGGTTTTTTCACTTCTTTGTAATCCTTTGGCATATTTTATATATGCCAACACAATGCCTGAAACTGCAACCACAAGCACAATGGCACCCAAGATCAATGCTAAATGATGAGTATGTTCGCTCATTTCATAATTTGGCAACAAATGAATAATAAAAGAATTAAACCAATCTCTAAAGAATCCGGCGATAACAGCCAGTATGGCAAGCGGAGACATAGCTATAAGAACAAAACCATACATTTCATGAGGATGAATACCAAATTCTTTGTATCTCTCATCACCTAAGAATGTCAAGAAAACTTGTCTAAAGCTATAAAATGCTGTCATACCTGCAGTGATCACAAGCATTGCCCACAATATAAGTGTACCTTCATTAAACGCCGTTTCAATGATCGCATCCTTTGAAAAGAATCCCGCTAGCGGAGGTATGCCTGCAAGTGCTAAAGAAGCAAGGCCCATATATGCATAAGTCCATCCCATTTTCTTTCTAAGTCCGCCCATCTTGAAAATATCAAGCTCTCCATGCATAGCATGCATAACATTACCAGCTCCCAAAAATAGTAAAGCTTTAAAGAATGCATGTGCTGCTAGATGAAAAAGTGCTATCCAATATGCTCCAAGTCCTGCGGCTGCAAACATATAACCTAGCTGTGATAATGTTGAAAAAGCGATTATACGTTTTAAGTCGCGATTAACCAATGCCATAGATGCAGCAAAAAATGCTACAAACGTACCAAGTGCGGCAATAAAATAACTCACTTCAGGAGTAACGGAAAAAATAGGATTGGCTCTTATAACCAAAAATACACCCGCAGTTACCATGGTAGCAGCATGGATAAGAGCAGACACCGGAGTAGGCCCTTCCATCGCATCAGTTAGCCAAGTATGGAGCGGAAATTGGGCCGATTTACCCATGGCACCTATAAAAAGTGCTGCAGCAGCTGCGGTTAACACTGCAGGCGCAAGGTTAGGGATTTGCGAAAAGACAACATCATATTGTAAACTTCCGGTATTCCAAAATATGATAAACAAACCTACAAGCATACCAAGGTCAGCTATACGGTTCATGATAAATGCTTCATTTGCTGCCCAAGACGGAGAAATGGACGGATTCTCTTCTCTGCTGACATCAGGTTTATGATACCAAAACCCGATTAACAGCCATGAACAAACACCAACACCTTCCCAACCAATGAAGAGTCCGGCAAAATTGTCGCTCATTACAAGCACTAGCATCGAGAAAACGAATGCTGAAAGATATGAGAAAAAGCGGTTAAAGCTCTTGTCATGATCCATATAACCAATAGAATAGATATGAACCACGGTAGATACCAATGTAACAACTACCATCATAGTAACACTTACTTGATCAGCCATAAATCCAAAAGGAATATGCAGATCGGCAACACTGATCCAATCCATCATAGTAACATGCACACTTGCACCGGTGGTAGCTATATGATAGCCCAATATAACCGAAGAGGCAAATGACACAAACAATAATAATGATGAAACAACGCCGACAAAAGTTTGTCTAGGACTCATAGCAAATAGCCCCGCAAAGAGTGAACTAACCAGCGGTGCAAAAAGGGCAATATAAACTAAATTTTCCATGATCATCCTTTCATCGTTGCAAGATCATCAAGATCAAGCGTACCTTGTTTTTTGTATAGCAATATCAATAATCCCAAACCTATTGCAACTTCACTAGCAGCTATTGCTACTATAAAAAAAGCAAACATTTGGCCTGATAGATCATTGTAATAATGAGATATAGCCGCAAAAGCGACATTGGCTGCATTTAGCATGATCTCTGTAGCAAAAAACAACATAAGTAAATTTCTTCTACGAATAACTCCGATAAGACCGATCGCAAAAAGCAATCCAGCCACTATAAGATAATGATTGAGTCCTATCATTTGATATCCTTCTGTATGATATTTTCATCGTCTGTCTTGGTAAGACTTTGATCCATTTTCTTGCCTGCCAAAATAATACCGCCTATCATAGCAATAAGCAACATTACTGCAGCTACCTCAAAAGGCACCAAATATTTTGTAAATAATACGAGGCCTACAGCTTCCGGATTGGTTGTGTTTGGCTCAGGAGCTGCTGAAACAAAAATAACCTCTGGACTAATTGGAGCCGCAAACATTAATACCATAAGCAAAGCGATAGAAACACCCAATACAAACACTAAAACATTAGATGTATTATTTTCTTTTACTGTTTTAGTAACATTGAAAAACATCATACCAAAAGCATATAGGGCCATAACGGCACCAACATAAACTATTAATTGTACCACGCCCAAAAAGTCAGCTCCATTCAAAAAGAAAAAACCGGCAATTAGCACCATGCCTGAAGCCAAAGATGTCATGGCATATAAAATGTTATTACTCAATACTGTCACCAAAAAAAGTCCGATGGTCAAAATTGAGAAAAGGTAAAATGCAATTTGTTCAAACATAAATAGACTCCTTAATACGCTAACGGCGTTTTTTTGATGGCTGCATCAGCATTTGGTGTAACAGAACCAAAACCTGCAAACTCTTGTTGTTGCTTTAACATATCAATAGGAGTCAACATGTCGTCAAATAGCGAAAAGCTTGCTCTTTGTTCGCTTGCCGTTTCATATCGTCCTCCGTGGACGATAGCAAGTTCTGGGCATACTTCAGCGCAATATCCGCAATAGATGCATCTACCGAAATTAATAGTATATTCGCTGACTTCTTTACGTTGATTTTCATCATATCTTGTTTCCATTGCAATACAATTGGAGATACAGATCTTCTCGCAAAGCCCGCATCCTATACATCTATAATGCCCACTCTCAAGAAGTCTTAGCATATTGTGTATTGCACGATATCTTGGCGATATAGGCATCTTTTCAAATGGATACATTGTGGTATGTTTGCCACCCATAAAGAGTGTTTTAACCATTTCTTTTAGTGTTATCCAAAGTCCTACAAAAAGCTCACCGCTTACAGCACGTTTTGCTACTTGTTTAAATGCAGGCCAGCCATAAGCCGGAGTGCTGCCAAGGTCGAGCATTACATAATTTTGCTTCTCTTTTGGCGTACTATCTGTATGTATTATTTCTTCATGCATAATTTTCTCCTCTCTCTATATCATGACTACAATGCCGGTAATAACAATATTTATCACAGCAAGCGGCATCAAGACTTTCCAGCATAGCCACATCAATTGATCCGGTCTAATATGAGGCCAAGAAGCTCTTACCCACAACATTAAAAAGAAAAAGAATGTGACTTTCAAAAGAAGAGCCAACCATCCAGGGATAAAACCAATATCTCCGTATCCGCCACAAAAGATAACTGCAGCCAAAATACCTATAGTAAACATATTGGCATACTCACCAATAAAGAACATACCCCATCTAAGGCCACTATACTCTGTAACATATCCGGAGACGATTTCAGCTTCATGCTCTAATAGGTTAAATGGGGTTCTGTTTGTCTCTGCAAACCCAGCTACCAAAAATAGTATGAATGCGATCGGCTGCTGCCAAATCAACCAAGAACTCACACCTCCCGTTTGTGCATTATTAAAATCTAACAATGACAATGAACCAACTACCATTATTGGAGCAAGCACAGAAAGACCTGTTACAACCTCATAACTCAAAAATTGCACTGCTGTTCTAGCAGACCCCAAGATCCCCCATTTATTCGCTTGTGCCATACCGGCTAGCAATGGCCCATAAAGTCCAGCGGCCATCATGCCAAGTACAAACAAGACACCGATATTGACATCAGCTATAATTGACGGTACTATTGCCCCGCCAATAAGAGGCAATGACTCTGGAATAACAAACGTTGGGAACAACGGAACAGCCGATAATGCTATAAATGCTGTAGCAGCAGTGATAACCGGGGCCAAACTGAAGATAAATTTATTGGCATGTTGAGGGATAATATCCTCTTTTGTAAACAATTTAATACCGTCAGCCGCAATTTGCAATAATCCAAAAGGACCTACATGGGCAGGCCCTAGCCGTCTTTGCATAAATGCCAAAACTTTTCTTTCGATATATGTACCAAAGCCGGCAAGCGCCGAAACTATCAGCAATACCAAAACTATCTTAATGATAGTTCCTACAACTAATGCATCCATCTTTATACCTTCCTTAGAGTTATTGGTTTAAATCGATTTTTGCCAAAAAAGGCATAAATCTCGCTAGAGTGTTTGAAATCAGGCAATTTGACTATCTCTCCGCTCATTTTCTCATCAATCACAACATCCAACACAAATTCCTTGCCGTTAATATCAAATGCTGCTTTCTTGCCTAGAGTCTCAGCTTTTGCAGGGCTTACATATAGCGCAAACGGCTCAAAGATCTGATGTGCTTTGGCTGTAAATTCATTGAATTGGCGTTGCGGATTACATCTATACGCAATATCTCCGCTCATGTCATTTGCAGTCATTTTATCCGGCATAGAAACAGTGATCTTTGTTTTTTGACTCTCCAGCATATATCCTCTATGCTCAACACCATCATTTGTATATCTATTTGGCAATGAATCAAATTCTACAGCTTGGAAACCTTGTTTAGAAGGAAGCTCTTTTGTCCAATCTATAGTCAATCTCTTGCCGAGCAAAAGAGCATTCATGATATCATTGAGCTCATATCCGCCATAAGACAATGCGGCATTTGTCGGTACTACTTTTTTATGCATATTGGTTAGTGTACCTTCTTGCTGATTAAGTGCAGGCATATCCAGATCCCCATCGCCTAAAGCGCTCAATCTGAAATCTCCTGCTTCGTTGTATCCTATTGTATATCCGCTAGCATCATCATCAAGATCACAAATAAGAGCAACGCCTAAAGAATTTGTTTTTGGCGGCACTATTGAGACTTTAAACTCTGTAGTATTTTCGATAAGCGCTACCAATTTTGCCAAGTTGTCAGCTTGCGGATGAAAATACATATCTTCTCCCACTACTAAAGCAAAACTCTCTTTTTTTGCCAAAAACTTCTCTACTAGATCTTCAAAATCAGCCGGGGCATCAAATGCTTCAAGCAGGGCACTGCTATCAACTTCTATCTCTTTTTGAATAGTTTTAGGTATTTTTTTGACAACTTCTTTGCTCTCACCGCTTTCATCATCGACAACAGTCTCTTTTACGTCTTCCATTACGGTTTCACTGATAGTTTTAGCAGTTTTAGTATGGAAGCTTGCTAAATACTCACTGATTTCTGCCGGTAATTTATCTTTGTTTGCAAATCTATCAAGTATCCAATAAAGTACAGCTTCTTCACGGTTAACTTTATGTTCTATGCAGGCTACATTTTTACCCAAACCGGCGATCAAACTATCACCTACCGGATGGAAATAAAGCCCTGCACCTTTGTTCATCTTTTGTATATTATTAAAAACATATCTGACATTCGGGTTATCGTGACGCAAAGCAGAACCGACACTAATGATAAAATCACTGTTTTTCATCATCTCTTTGTAATCCCCATTCCAAAGAGTTTTACCGCTAGCTGCGCTATAGCTATTTAAAAATTCTTGAAAAGCTTTTGCGTCAGGGTTAATGAGTTTTACTCCAAGTTCTTCTTTAAGAGTTTGGAGCATTAAAGCTTCTTCATTGGTAATAACCGAATTGAATCTGATTGCTTTTGCTGCTTTAAATGCTTCTATAGCATTTCCAAAAGCTTCTTCATTTTTAACGACTGTACGATTTTCAAAATCGTAGCCGAATCTTCCGGCTCCGCATAATGATACATAATTCCATTCATTGGTAACCCTATATATCTTTTCGCTTCTATCAGAAATAGAAGTAGGCTTTGTTTCGTAATATATTTGACACCCGCTGCTGCAATGAGCGCAAGTTGCAGGAGTTCTTTTAAGTTCCCAAGCATTGCTTGTATATTCAAAATCTCTACTGACCAATGCACCGGTAGGACATACAGCAATACACTCTCCGCAATCACTACAATTGGTTGATCCTGTATCATTGCTAGGTGCAATAACTGATTTTTGAAGCTTATTCCACATAGCATAAGCATCTTTTGGCATACTGTCTTTTAACTCTTTGTTTAATTCACTTCCGCCTCTAGGAGTTGTGCCAAGCGCGTTATCTCCCATCATGTCTTTACATACTGTCACGCATCTTTCACATACGATACACAATGCCGGATCATAATGCAATACGCTGCTCCAGTTTGCTGTCTCTCTAGCTGTATCTGCTATTGTATATGATTGTGAATCCACTCCAAGTTCGAGTGTATAATTTTGCAATTCGCAAGATCCGCTTTGATCGCATACACCGCATTGCAATGGATGGTTAACATCATAAACTTCCATAATAGCTCGGCGTTCTTCAAGGATCTCTTGGTTGCTGACAGTTACTTCCATGCCATCTTTTGCTTTTGTATTGCAAGAATAAACCCTTTTGCCGTCAGCTTCCACCAAACATATACGGCATGCCAGCGTAGGTGAACATCTAGTCAGATAGCAAATAGCCGGTATGAATATACCGTTTGCTCTGGCTACATTAAGGATATATTCCCCCTCTTGCGCTTGGCAAGTTTTCCCATCGATTTTCAGTGTTATTTTATTATCATTCATCATATCACCCATTTTATTGCTCCAACGCCAAATGACTAAATCTATAAGAGGATACCAGAGTACTGCCCAATCCCATATCATAGTTTGGGTGCAGTGCTATGGTGCCTTTTAATGATGAGTCAAGTTTGAATCTGCGTTTATATCTAATACCGTCAACCATATATTCTATCTCATCCCCATCGGTAATTTTTGCTACAGTTGCAAATTGCGCCGAACCTTTGAGATAAACCTCATCCTGCCTTAATGCTTCTATGCTATTTGTTAGCATATTGAATTGGCCAGCTTCATTACATCTATATATAATAGCGCCATCATATGTAGGAATTTCATCCAGTTCTTCAAATGCTTCTACCATTTTAACAGTTTTGGAAGTCAATAGATAACCGCGGTGCTCTACTCCTGAGACATCAAAACCAAAAGGCAATTCATCAAAAGCCATAGCTTTAAAGCCTGCTTTAGTAGGCAGTATAGATGTATAATAGATCGTATATACAGCCTCTAAGCCTAATGCATTTGCTATGTCATTTAAGACATATCCGTTGTATGATAACGCCACATTTGTAGGTACAACTCTTTTATCTACAGTTGTCAATGTTCCTTCTTGTTGGTTTAGCGCAGGCATATCCAGATCGCCGTCGCCCAAACAGCTCAATTCAAAATCACCTACCGCATTATATCCTATCGTATAATCTCCGGCCTTATCATCCAACGTACAAATAAGTGAAACACCCAGGGCATTTGTAGCAGGAGGGGTCAAAAGTACATCAAAATCACTATATTTTTGTATGGCGCCTATAAGTTTTGCTATCTGAACAGCTCTTGGATGGTTATACAAGTCGCTTCCGACCACAAGTGTAAATCCTGCTTTTTTATCTAAAGACCGTACAAGTGCAGTTAGCTCTTCTTCGCCTATATTGCTCTCTGCACTAATATTGCCGATATCCAAATCATTCAAAAAATCTCTAAGGCTGCTTGGCAGCTCTTTGTCTTGAAGTAAAGTATTTGCTAAAAGCGCAGTTGCTCCCTCTTCACTTCCTACTTCGTATTTGATAAATTGTGTAACGATATTGGATATATTGCTATCTTCGATCGGATGCATATATATAACTCTGGCACGATTTCTTTTACTTGCCATGTTAATGTGGTATTTTACCATCGGATTGTCATCATTTATACGGCTGCCTAATACAATGATGCCTTTTGAATTGCCCAAACTCTCCAAATTGGCGCTGTATAGAGTTTCGCCGCTCACACTTCCAAAAGCTTTTAGAAATTGTTGATATCCGTATGCTTCATCGCAAACCAATCTGTAATCATATCTCTCTTTTAGCTTTTGGAGCATAAGAGCTTCTTCATTGCTGATTATTGCAGAAAATCTTACAGTATCTGCTTTTTTGAATGCACTTATAGCATTTGCAAATGCTTCATGATCTTTGTTTGCATTTTCATTAGCAAAATCAAAACCAAACCTTCCTGCCCCGCATAATGATCTGAATTCAAAATCATTTGTAACTCTATAAATTTTATCATTTTTGACTTCATAATAAAGCGAACATCCGCTGCTGCAATGAGCACAAGTTGCAGGTATTTTATCCAATTCCCATGAATTTGATGTATATTTGAAGTCAGTACTTACTAATGCCCCTACTGGACATACAGCGGCCGATTCACCCAAAGATGAATCGTTAAAATCTTTTTTTACATTAATAATAACTGATTTATATCCGCCTGTGCTTATTTGCAAAGCTTCATTTCCTGTGATTTCATTGGCAACTCTAACACATTTTTCACACATAATGCAAAGTGCAGGATCATAAGAAACAAACCCCCAATTTTCAACTGGCCTTGACATGTCTTTTGCTGTAAAGCTTTGTGCATTTACACCAAATTCGAGTGTTTTATTTTGCAGGTCACACTCTCCGCTTTTGTCGCAAACGCCACACTCAAGAGGATGGTTGACATTATAAAGCTTCATGATATTTTGTCGTTGTTTATAAAGTTGATTGCTTTTGGTCGTTATCACTGCTCCGTCTGTAGCTCTAGCTTGACACGAAAGAATGGCACCTTCTACACCTTCCACCTCAACAACACACATACGGCATGATGCTATAGGTTCAACTTTAGACAAATAGCACATAGTAGGTATATATATGCCATTTTTTCTTGCAATTCTTAAAATTGTATCCTCTGTTGTAGCTTCACAAACCTTTCCGTCAATGGTAACGCTTATTTTTTGTGATCTATTTTCTCTAATATCCATGATTACACCGCCACCATCGAGATATAATAGCACCGCATACAGCGCTCGGCTTCTTTGATCGCTTCTTCGCCTGTGAAACCTAAATTTACCTCTTTGTTATTGTATTTTCTTTCTTCAACACCAAGTTTTTCGCTATTTTCTCTAGCAATTCCTGGCATCCATCCTGTAACTTTTTCTTTTTTGTTATATACTTTGA
>Ga0307362_100181_pt1 | contig 12166 bp, 7 predicted proteins | sample AAT_RA_Asp1_MT_FD_194606 | JGI IMG/M metagenome (GOLD analysis project Ga0307362, IMG submission 194606) | Metatranscriptome of enriched activated sludge microbial communities from anaerobic digester in WTTP, New Holstein, Wisconsin, United... | ecosystem: Engineered > Bioreactor > Anaerobic >...
GGCGAGCATGCCGCCGATGACCGCGTTACCCATGACCTGGCGGGAGATGGCGCCCGCGCCCGAGGCAATGGCCAGCGGCACACAGCCGAGAATGAAGGCGAACGAGGTCATGAGAATGGGCCGCAGGCGCAGCTTGGCGCCCTCCAGGGTGGCCTCCAGCAGGGGCCTGCCCTTCTCGTACTCCATCTTGGCGAACTCGACGATGAGGATGGCGTTCTTGGCCGACAGGCCGATGAGCATGACCAGACCGATCTGGGCATAGACATTGTTTTCCTGGCCGCGGAGAAAGAGGGCGCCAAAGGCGCCGGCCACGGCGATCGGCGTCCCCAAGAGGACGGAAAAGGGCAAGGACCAGCTCTCGTACTGGGCCGCCAGGATCAGGAACACGCACAGCAGCGAAAATCCAAAAATCACCACCGGCGACACCCCTTTCTGCGCCTGCCACTCCTGGAAGCTCATGCCCATGTAGTCGTAGCCCATCTCCGAGGGCATGGTCTCGGCGAACACTTCCTCCAGGGCCCGCATGGCCTGGGCCGAACTGTAGCCAGGGGCGGCGCCGGCATTGATCTGGGCGGCCCGGTAGAGGTTGTAGCGCATGGTGAACTCCGGCCCGGTAATGTTCTTCACCGTGGTCAAGGCCGAGAGCGGCACGGATTTACCCTCTTGATTGCGCACATAGAACTGGCCAATGTTGTCGATATTGGTGCGGAAATCTCCCTCGGCCTGGATGTACACCTGCCACTGACGACCGAATTTGTTGAAATAGTTGATAAAGCCGCTGCCCATGAAGCTCTGCAGGGTCTTGTAAACGTCGTTGACGTTGACCCCCTGCTTGAGCACCTTGTCCTGATCGACCTCGACGAACAGCTGGGGCACGGTCGGGCGAAAGGTGGTGGAGACCGTGGCCAGTTCAGGCCGCTTTTTGGCCGCCTCGACAAATTTGCTGACATTGGTGGCCAGGAACTCCAGATCCTTGCCGGCCCGGTCTTCGAGCATGAAGGTCACACCACCCGAGGTGCCGATGCCGGGGATGGCCGGCGGCGAGAAGGCAAAACCGATGGCGCCGCTGAGGCTGCCCAGTTTCTTGTTGAGCGTCTGCTTGATGGCCTCGTACTGCACGGCCGGCTCCTTGCGTGCGGCCCAGTCGTCCAAGGTGATGAAGAAGAAGGCCGAGTAGGTGTTGGTGACCTGGCTGAGCATCGAGTAGCCGATGACCGAGGTGGTGTACTTCACCCCTGGGGTTTCCATGATCAGCTTTTCCGCCTGTTCGGTGAGATCGCGGGTGCGCTGCAGCGAGGCCGCATCGGGAAGTTGAATGCCGGCGAAGACGTAGCCCTGATCCTCTTCCGGCAGGAAGCCCGAGGGCACGGTTTTGCCGAAGAATCCGGTCAGGACCACCATGCCCACCAAAAAGAGCAGGCTGATGGCGCTCTTGTGCACCGCTACCCGGCACAGGCCGACGTAGCCGTCGGTGGCCCGGCCGAACACCCGGTTGAACCAATCATAAAATTTCTGCAGCGGCCCGCGGCCCTTGACCTTGGGTTTGAGCAGCAAGGCACACAGGGCCGGAGAAAGGGTCAGGGCGTTGAAGGCCGAGATGATCACCGACAGGGCGATGGTCAGGGCGAACTGCTGGTAGAGCCGGCCGGTGATGCCGGGGATGAAGGCCGTGGGCACGAACACCGCAGCGAGGATGATGGCGATGGCGATCACCGGGCCCGAGACCTCCTCCATGGCCTTGAAAGTGGCCTCCTTGGGACTGAGCCCGTGTTCGATATGGTGTTCCACCGCCTCGACCACGACGATGGCGTCATCGACCACCAGGCCGATGGCCAAGACCAGGCCAAAGAGCGACAGGGTGTTGATCGAGAAGCCGAACAGGGGAAAGAACATGAAGGTGCCCACCAGGGAGACCGGCACCGCCAACAGCGGGATCAGCGTGGCCCGCCACCCCTGGAGAAAGATGAACACCACGATGATCACCAGCACCAGGGCCTCGAACAGGGTGTGTTCGATCTCCTTGATGCCCTCGGTGACCGCCAGGGTGGTATCGAGGGACACGACATAATCCAGATCCGGCGGGAAGCGCTGCTTGAGCTGCTCCATCAGTTCCCGGGCGCCCTTGGCTGCCTCGACCGCGTTGGAACCGGGCATCTGGTACAGAGCAATCAGAGCGCTGGGCTTGCCGTTGAGCCGGCCTTCCAGGCTGTAAGTCTGGGCGCCCAGCTCGATCCGGGCCACATCGCTGACCCGCACGATCGAGCCGTCCGGATTGGCGCGCAGTACCACCCGGCCAAAATCCGCCTCGGACTGCAACCGCCCTTGGGCGCGCACCGCGTAGGTGAATTCCTGGCCTGTGGGCACCGGTTCCGCCCCCACCTGCCCGGCTGGGTTGACCGTGTTCTGGGCATTGATGGCGTTGACGATCTCGGGGATAGTGATGTTGAGCTTGGCCAGCTGATCGGGCTTGACCCACAACCGCATGGCGTACTTGCCGGCGCCGAAGATGGTGACGCTGGCGATACCCGGAATGCGGGTCATCTGGTCGTTGATATTGATGTAGCAGTAGTTGGCGAGGAAGACGTTGTCGTAGGTACCGTTCGGCGAATAGAGGCCGAACATGATCAGCGGCGAGGAGGTCGATTTCTCCACCTTGACGCCGTAGTTACGCACATCGCTGGGCAGCTGCGACTCGGCCTGGCCCTTGCGCATCTGGGCCAGCAGCTGGTCGGTGTTGGTGTCGGTCTTGATGTCGAAGTTGACCGTCAGCTTGGTCTCGCCATTGTTGGCGTTGATCGAGTACATGTAGTTCATGTTGTCCACGCCCGACATCTCCTGCTCGATCGGGGTGGCCACCGCCTGCTCCAGGGTAAGGGCATCGGCACCGGTGTAGGTGGTGGACACCTTGATCTCCGGCGGCACGATGTTGGGAAACTGGGCGGTGGGCAGGCCGCTCATGGCGACCAGCCCGACAATGACCATAAGGATCGAGAGCACCATGGCCACAATGGGGCGATTGATGAAGAATCTGGCCATGGCGCCTCACCTCTTCTCCGCCGGCGCGACAGCCGTTGGCGTGGTTTGCGGTGAAAACGGCTTGGGGGTCACCGTCATGCCCGGTCGCACCTTCTGAATCCCTTCGACCACGATCTGTTCACCGGGCTTGAGCCCCTGGTCGATGATCCAGTCGCTGGCGATCCGCGGCCCCACCTGCACCGGCCGGATGTCGACCTTATTGTCGGCGCCAATCACGGCCACCATGTATTTGCCCTGCACCTCGCCAACCGCCCGTTGCGGCACCAGCAACGCGCCCTGCTGGATGCGGACCGTGGCGCGCACGCGGCCATACTGGCCGGGACGCAGTCGGTTCTCCGGGTTGGGGAACAGTGCCCCGATCTTCATCGTGCCGGTGGTGGGGTCGATCTGCCGGTCCATGATGGCCAGATGCCCTGGATGCGGATAGACACTGTTATCGGCCAGGATCAGTTCCAGGGGCAGTTCTTCCATCCGCTGGTTGCCGGCCGCGGCAGCATTGAGGTATTCACGTTCGCTGATGTTGACGTACACCTTGATCGGGTCGAGGGTGGAGACCGAGGTCAGCTCCTCCTGCATGCTCGGACCCACCAGGTCACCCAGCTGGGTCTTGGCGATGCCGGCCACCCCGTCGACCGGCGAGGTGATCTTGGTGAAGCCGAGATTCAACTGTGCCTCATCCACCGCTGCCTGGGCCGCCTCGACCGAGGAGCGCGCCGAGAGTTCCATGCCGATGGCATCGTCGAGGTCCTTCTGGCTGACCGCATTCTTGGCGGCCAACGGTTTGATGCGGGCCAGGTTGGCCTTGGCGGTTTCATGGCGGGCCATCTGCACCGAGAGCTGGGCCTTGGCCTTGTTCAGCGCGGCCTGGAAGGTGCGCGGGTCGATCTCGAACAGCACCTGCCCCTTGCGGACCGCCTCACCTTCCTTGTAGTTCTGGCGAATGAGGTAGCCAGAAACCTGAGGCCGGATGGTGGCATTGACAAGGCCATCGAGCACACCGACCCACTCCTTTTGCACCGGCACATCCTTCTGCACCACTACCATGGTTTCCACCACCGGCACCATGGGTGCCGCAGCCTTCTCCTCCTTGCGGCAGCCCGCTGGCCACAAGGCAGCGATGGCGAGCATTGTCACGGTCGCCAGTCGCATAATCGTCTGGCGGTCGCCCCATATCTTCCCAACCCAATGATTGGCTTTCTTCATCGATCTTTCCCACCCCCCTTTCTGCTCTCATTGTGGACCGCTGATCCCGATCCCTTGCCTGCCCCTGGTTCCGTTCAACGGGTCGGGGAGGATGGTGCGCATTCGCCGGCGCAGCAGCAAAAACCCTGCCAGAGACGGCACCTGCGTGACCATCATTCTTCCTGATGCAACGCCACGCCCTTGCCCCTTCGGGCTTGGGCCACCATATCCAACCCGCCGATATCCTGTACCTGCAAAAATTCGACCTTAGGCGGTTGCCGGGAAAGCTCCATGGCCTCGAAAACCCGGCTATACAAGGAGGAGCCCAGATGCTGTTCCAATGCTTCGCGTGAACGCCATCGCTCGGTAGAGCAGACCAGACCGTCTTCGACGGAAAGGGAAGGATCGGGGTCATTGGCCAGGCAATGCCCGAAGAGGAGAAGTGTTTGGTGAGGGTAATCGGTGGGCTGCAGGCCATTTTCCCGGCTGGCCGCAATGGCGGCAAGCAACTGCTTGACCTTCTCCGGCGTCCACAGGAGTGTGCATTGTTCCCGGGCATAGATGTCACGGACTCCAACCCGTTGACGAACCGGTTCACCGGAGGAAGGCGACCGCCCTGTTGCCAGTACCTGTTCCAGCTGGAAATGAAAGGGCGGTGTATTCGTTGGGCTAACGGCGGCGGCTGCCGTGGCGCTGGCGGACAGCAGGAGACGTGCGGTGAGGAGTACGGCGAGGAGGGGGATAAGGTGTTGCAATCGGTTCATGCCCTTTTCACGGTGTGAAATTTGATTGGCACTGCTGAGCAAACACAACCGCATGGGGTTCCCTGCGCCATCGGCTAGTTATGCAAATAATTAGAGCAAATTCATGGAGCTGTCACTCATTTTCTCAAGTCCCCCCTGCTTTTTTGTGATGTGCGGGACGTGCGCTTCCATGCAACTGCAAGACACCACTTCCGGACAATGCGCAAGGTGCCCCGAACCCCAATGGAATCGATCAGGAAGGATCTTGTCAACAGTCCTGGAAATCTATCCCAGCCTGGCGGAATGTGAACCGGCAAACTGCCGTCCCAAAAGGCATGCAGGCTGACTATCAACGCGATTTCGCAAGACTGAGGTATCCGCCCGAAAAGAGAAGCGCCTGCATGGCTCACCTCATTTGATCTCGGTTATCGTCAGCACACCATTCCTGTCAACCGCGTGAAAGAGGATCGTGTCACCGACCTGAAGAGCATTCAACATGCTTTTCTCCTTCACCCTGAACACCATGGTCATCGGGGGCATGTTCAGGTTGGCGATTCTTTCGTGTTTGAGGGTCAACTTCCCTGCTTCTTTGTCGATCTTGCGCACTTGCCCGGAGGTCAGGCCTTCTGTTTGGCCTGTTTTATTGTACTCTTGATTATTCGCGGCACTGTGCGCCACTCCCTCAACCAGCACACCACCTCCTCCAGCAAGCACAGCAACCATCAGGGAAAAGATATGTTTCTTCATGCGTGGCCTCCTTTGCAAAGAACAATTCGCTTGACTTCGTTAGCACGGGATAACATCTTGAAAATACGTCCTCCTCGATGACTCAATGATCCATATGTCGCATCGGCTTGCGGATGCGCACCTCGACAGGCTCGGCAGGTTTCGACGTGCGAGGCATGGACTGTCGCCCCGCAGACCGGGAGCGGGTTGGTTCTTTAATTTTTTTCTTATACTGAAAGGCTCTTGTTCCCTTGGGATGCTTGAACCATCCGGGATTCGAGTAATCGTTTGGCTTCTGGCCAGACCGCACCTTGACGACACTGAACATCCCGCCCATCTCGACAGAGCCGAACGGCCCTTCCCCTGTCATCATCGGCACGGTGTTATCAGGAAGGGGCATCTCCATTTCTGTCATATCGGCCATGCCTCGTTCCCCCATCACCATGTAATCAGGGATGAGCTGGGAGATTTTCTTGCTCAGCCCCCGATGATCGACACCAATCATTGTCGGCACGTCATGCCCCATGGCATTCATCGTGTGATGGCTTTTATGGCAGTGAAAGGCCCAATCACCCTCTTCATCGGCGATAAATTCGATTTGCCGCATCTGGCCGACGGCAATATCCGTGGTGACTTCGGGCCAGCGTGCCGACAATGGCACTGGTCCGCCATCGGTGCCGGTCACTTGAAATTCATGGCCATGCAGATGAATCGGATGGTTGGTCATGGTCAGGTTGCCGATACGCACCCGCACCCTATCGTTCAGCCGAACATTGAGCGAGTCAATACCTGGGAAAATGCGACTGTTCCAACTCCAGAGGTTGAAATCGAGCATGGTCATGATCTTGGGGGTGTAGCTGCCCGGTTCGATGTCGTAGGCGTTGAGCAGAAAAATGAAATCCCTATCGACCTCGCCAATGAGTGGATGCTTTTCCTTGGGATGCGTCACCCAAGACCCCATCATGCCCATGGCCATCTGCGTCATTTCATCGGCATGGGGATGATACATGAAGGTTCCGGGACGACGTGCGACAAACTCATAGACATAGGTCTGGCCGGGTTTGATCGCCGGCTGGGTCAGGCCGGATACGCCATCCATCCCATTGGGAAGACGCTGGCCATGCCAATGAATGGAAGTGTGTTCTGGCAGCCGGTTGGTGACAAAGATGCGGACGCGGTCTCCTTCGACGACCTCGATGGTCGGACCTGGACTCTGGCCGTTATACCCCCAAAGATGGGCCTTGAATCCCGGAGCCATCTCCCGCACCACCGGTTCAGCCACCAGGTGAAACTCCTTGACTCCGTTGTTCATGCGCCACGGCAGGGTCCAGCCATTCAGCGTTACCACCGGATTGTAAGGCCGCCCGGTATCGGGAAACAGCGGTGGCATGGTTTCGGTTTGTTGCTGGACCACGGGCTCCGGCAGGGCGGCCAAGGCCGCGCGGTTGACCATCGCTACGGCCACCGCCCCGCCGGCGAGACCGGCTGCTTTCAAAAAGGTTCTTCTTGTTGTCATCGATCTTCCTTTAACTCTCTGTCTTTCCCTGCGCTCAATGCGGCTGCTCGGCCCGTTGACGGATTTTTCCCGTTTCTTTTCCAGCCTGCACCATGGAAGGGGTGCCTATGATGACTGCCTGCAAGGCAGCGTTGGTCAACCAAAAATCCTGCTGCGTATTGATGGCGGCACTGACTGTGTCGATCTGATCCCGCGTGTCGGCCAGCAACTCGAACACTCCTATCAGCATGCCGTTATAACGGAGCAGATTCTCTTCGGAGATCACCTTGCGCAACGGCAGGACCTCGTCGCGATAATGTCTGGCTACATCGTAGGCCGTGCGGTAAGCGGCATAGGTTTCCCGCAGTTGGGAGCCGGCAGCGCGCACGGTCGCCTCCAACTGGTTGGCCGCGGCCAAGGTCTGAGCATCCATGGCATCACGTTGCATATCTCCCCAGTCAAACACAGGCAAACGCACCGTTATTTCATACCCCTTCCGATTATCACGGGTGCCGGCCGCATCATCGAAGACGGTATCGTAACGAACCCCAAGCTCGATATCCGTCAGGCTGGTGATCAAGGTCAAATCTTGCTCTTTGGCTGCCGCGGCAAAGGCTGTCTTGGCCAATTGAATATCCAATCGTCCTCTCTGTGCGGCCTTGCCAACCTCTTCCGGCCCCCTTGGAGCTTCGGGCAAATCAGGCAGCCTTTCCGGCAGCTTGAGTTTTTTTTCCTGGTCGTCCGAAAGCCCGAGAACACGAACCAGCCCTTCCCGGGTCGCCATGGCATGCTGTTGCGCCAAAGCCCATTGGGTTGCCGCATCGGCATAGAAGGCCTGCTGCCGGGCTCGCTGCAACCGGTTGAAGTTCCCAACCCGCTGCATGCGACGGGCGAGTTCGGCACTGATCTCGCCGACCTCATTCACTTGCCGTGCATAATTGAGCTGTTGTTGCGCAGCCACAGCCCTCACCCACGACTGACGGACCTGGGTGACCTTGTCCACCACATCCATGGCGAGTCGCACCTGCGACTGTTCGATACGGCGTTGGGCGCTGGCATAACGGAACGGCAAGGTCAGCACGTCGAGCAGGCCAAATGCCAGCAAACGTTCATATTCAATCTCGTCCGCCAACGTTGTGCGTTCAAAGACCAGAAGGGGGTTGGCCATGCGACCTGATTGCGCCGCACGGGCTGCATCCGACCAATGTTGGGCCAGCATGGCCTGCATGGCAGGGTCGTTGACCAAGGCAAGATGCACAGCTTCTTGCTGGTTCACAGGTTGAGCAAGCAGTGTTTCCGCTGTTTTTGTATTGAAAGCGCGTTGTTCAGCTGTTTGCGCCAAGGCAAGGTTGCCATCGGTAAACTCCGCAGCTGCCTGGTTGGTCCGAGTCAAGGTTTCTTCGAAATTTACCCGCGCGCACCCGGAGAGGCACAACAGGGTCAGCAAAAAAACATAGAAGGATGGTGGGGATAGGCAATAAAGTCTCATGGTTTGCCTCCATGTCCGGAAGGGTGGTGAGCGTCTTCGGCCGGAGGTATTTGATCTTGTTGAGATTGGGATGCTTCTTCAAGGTAAGACCGCCAGCCACCAATGTGTCCAACGGTTTCGTTGGCTTCCAGCCAGGAAGCGACCTCTTGATCCTGGTAGCCATGATAGTTCTCAAAAACAGAGGCATAGGAAAGGGCTGGCGGCACAAATGGGGTTGCTCGTATGGCCACCGAGGTTTCTGAGCCGGATTGAGACCAACTGGATGAACTGAACAACGAGAATGGTGCGCACAGGAGGAAGGGAAAAAATACGACCGCCTGCAAAAAAACTCCGTGCCAGGGCTTCGTTCATGACAATCTCCCGTGGTGAAGATTTACGTTGTCTCCCTCTGCTGCGTATAGAACTTACCAGCGTGCACACTCAATGAAAAGAGATGTAGAGCTGACAGGCCCGATTTTGCATCGCCAGCCAATATCAAATTACAGATAAACCGAACGGGAGCACAAACCGGCCAGAAGACCGGGTATAGAAAAAAACGAATTCAATATAAAATTAGTTATCATCTGAATATAAAAGATAAAAATATTTCCATCCGGTTTTCACCCAGACCAACATCTTGAAAAAACAAAGATATTAGCCCTTTTCCTCCCCTCCTGGATTGGAAAGTTCCTGGTTGCCTCCGGAAAGGTGGTCGGCGTCACTGTCATGACGCTGCGGCTGGTACCGGCGACATTCGCTCAGCCGTACTCATGAATGCTTGCGGAAACCCAACCTGAAATACTCCCTCGATGGCTGGATGGGAGTAAACCAACCTCCAACCAAAAGTTAATCCAAGCGTAACACAAGGTCGGTAGAAACACTCATTGCACAGGCCAATGCCTGAAAATGCTTACGCGGCAAGGCATCCAATTAAATAGTTACCCTCAGGACCATGGACCAGAAAACAGAAACCCTCCTGGAGACGGTGATCCGGCAGCAGAAACTCACCGTCCATTTTCAACCGATCATCCACCTGCAAACCCGGCAAATTTATGGCTATGAAGGCCTGGTACGCGGTCCGGTCAACACCGTGCTCTATTCGCCCACCCGTCTATTCGAGGCGGCGACCAAGGCCGATCGGCTGGCTGAACTCGACCTGCTCTGCCGAAGAATGGTCATTCATCGTTTCGCCCAACTCAACCTGCCCGGCCGGCTGTTCATCAACGTCGACCCCTACAGCCTGACGCATGAGCATTTTCGCGAAGGTCTGACCTTGGAATTGGTCGAGCAGGCCCGGCTCAACCCTTCCCAGCTGATTATCGAACTGACCGAAACCCATCCGGTCGAGGATATCCGGCTGATGCAGCAGGCGATGATCCATTACCAGGAGATGGGGTTTAGGGTGGCCCTCGACGATCTGGGCGCCGGGTATTCGGGGCTCAAGCTCTGGTCCGAGATCCGGCCGGATATCGTCAAGATCGACCGTCATTTCATTCAGGGGGTCGATCAGGACCGCACCAAACAGCAGTTTGTGTCCACCATTCTGAAAACGGCCACCGCCCTGGGATGCAGGGTAATCACCGAAGGCGTGGAGACCGAGGGGGAGTATGCCACCCTGCGCAAGATCGGGGTGGAAATGCTCCAGGGCTACTACTTTGGCCGGCCGGTGCCGATACCGCCGGTGACCATTGCCTCCAGGTTGTTCAGGAAGGAACTCCGCCAGGCCGAGGAGGAATCTCCAGCCGTGGAGATGCTGGTGCGGCCGGCCGTTTCCGTCCAGGCGACGGCCAAGGTTTTGGAGGTGGGGGCGCTGTTCACCTCGACACCCGATCTGGAATCGATCGTCGTTGTCCATGAAAACGAGGTGTTGGGTCTGGTCCTGCGCCGTGAGTTCATGAACCTCTATGCCAGTCTCTACGGCAAGGAACTCTATGGCAAGCAGCCGATCCTCCGTTTCATCAACCGCAACGTCATGCAGGTGGACAAGCGCATGTCATTGGAGGAGGCCAGCTACCGCTTGACCACTTCCTTGAACATCCACACCGATGAGTTCATCATCCTCGATGACGGCCAACTGGCCGGTACGGGGCGGTTGATCGATCTCCTCCATGAAATCACCAAATTGCAGGTCAGCCGCGCCCGGCATGCCAACCCGTTGACCATGCTGCCGGGCAACGTGCCGATCCAGCAACAGCTGCAGAAATTGTTCCGCGCCGATGTTCCGTTCACCGTCTGCTATTTCGACCTCGACAACTTCAAACCATTCAACGACTTTTTCGGCTTCAGCCGGGGCGACAAGGTGCTGCGCTTCCTGGCGGAACTGCTCACCGCCAATATCGACGACCAGACCGATTTCATCGGCCACATCGGTGGTGACGATTTTGTGGTCATCTTTCGCAGTGGTGGCTGGCAACAGATTGTCGAGCGCATCCTCCGCCAATTCGATGAAAGCATCGGTGGTCTGTACAACGGCCACATCGGCAGTGTCATCGTCGCGCTGGATCGGGAAGGGCGGGAACAGCGCTATGGCACCATGACCCTTTCGGTGGGCGCGGTGGTGGTGTGTCCTTCGTTGCACCGCTGCCCCATCGATATTTCGGAAGAGGCGTCGTTCGCCAAACACCGCGCCAAACGGATCGCCGGCAGCAGCCTTTATATCCACGAACTAGCATCCCCAAGCGTTCTACGCGAACCACAGGACAGTGAAACACATCGTGCCTTGCTGTGTCCTCAACCAGAAACAACCTCCCTGTTATGACCAGAAAAACATCGACCGCCGGCACCGGCTGGCTGACCGTGGGATGCAAACTGTTACTGGGTGTCGCCCTGGCCTCCAACTGTTGCATCGGAGCTCTGTTGTTCGTCAATCACCGGGCCACCGCCCGGCTGGAAGGGATGATGGCGGATGTGCTGGCGATCCGGGACCAGGTGGATGCCAATCTGCGCCAGACGATCGTCACCTTGCAAAACGAGTTCATGGGGCTGCCGAAACTGTTCACCACCGACCCGAAGGCCAGCGTTCTTACGCAGGTCGAACGACAATTTCAGATCCAAGAGCGCCAACGCCTCTCCGGTCGGGAAAGCTACGCCGCGCTCTACTCGCGCACCGAGAAGCGCGATCTGGCCAATGGGCTGATGGTGGTCACCGTCGAGAACGATCAACCGGTGCTGAGTTATGGCCTCTTTGATGCCGGAGGCGCTTTTACCGCCGATATCGACAGGCTTCTCCTGGTGAGCAGCCAAGCCGAGACGGACCGGCAACGGCTGCTGGCCACGGTGCAGAGCGAGGCAAGCCGTCCAACGGCGATAGAGGAAGGCATTGGCCGTTTGCGCGGCCTTGCCGCCGATAAAAGCATCGAGGCGGAAAAAAGCCGCACCGAGATTCTGGGCTACATCGATCAGATCGCCCAGCAGGAGCAGCGCATGCAGGAGGCCAGCAGGCAGCAGCGGCGCTTCAGTTTCGGGGTTGGCCTGGCGGCGATTGCAGCTAATGTGCTGGTCCTCTTCTTCCTCACC
>Ga0307362_100186_pt1 | contig 12024 bp, 14 predicted proteins | sample AAT_RA_Asp1_MT_FD_194606 | JGI IMG/M metagenome (GOLD analysis project Ga0307362, IMG submission 194606) | Metatranscriptome of enriched activated sludge microbial communities from anaerobic digester in WTTP, New Holstein, Wisconsin, United... | ecosystem: Engineered > Bioreactor > Anaerobic >...
GCACCATTCCTTCGCTCTGGGCATCAGCGCCGGGATCGCGATTTTCCCCCGGGACGGCGATACCCCCGACACGCTCCTGCGCCACGCCGACATCGCCATGTACCGCGCCAAATCGAGCCGACGTGGCTACATGCACTATGCGCCGGAAATGAGTTTCGGCATCGCCGAGAGCATCACGCTGGCGCGCGACCTGAAGGAAGCATTGCACGAGCGCCACGCTGAACTTTCGCTTCACTATCAACCGGTGTTCGATCTGCACAGCCACCGCCTCATCGGCGCCGAGGCACTGATGCGCTGGACGCATCCGACGCTGGGCACCGTCCCGCCGGGCGCATTCATCCCCGTTGCCGAATCGCGGGGCATGATGAAACCGCTCGGCGCCTGGGTGCTGCGCGAAGCCTGCCGCCAGATTCAGCAGTGGCGCCAGGAGGGACGTTCATTCTCGGGCCGGATGGCCATCAACATCGCCACGCAACAGATCGAGGACGCATCATTCCCCGAGCAGATCAACGAAATCATCCATTCCGCCGGGCTCGAACCCCGCCTCTTCGAACTGGAACTCACCGAGAGCGGAATGATGAAGAACATCGAGCAATCCATTGGCCTGTTCACAAAGCTGAATGCCGTCGGATTCTCGCTGGCGATCGACGATTTCGGCACCGGCTACTCGTCGCTTTCCTACCTCAAGCGCTTGCCGGCCAGGAAGATGAAAATCGACCAGTCATTTGTCCGCGACATGGTCGATGACATCAACGATCACACGATCGTCGCCACGATCATCGCCATGGGCAAGACACTGGGTATGCGCACCATCGCCGAAGGCGTCGAAACGCAGGCCCAGGCCGATGCGTTGCTGGCTCTCGGCTGCGACGAAGCACAAGGTTACTTCTTCGGAAAGCCGGAGCCGGCCTCGTCCTTTGCGGAAAAGTGGCTGCGCCCTCCTCGCTCCGACGCGGCGAACGGACCGGCCGTTGCTAACCCGGCTGGCCGTCGACGCGGGGATTGACCAGGATCGGCGCGAACTTCACGACGTAGAGCGCGAAGCACGCCGACCAGGCCATCGCGGAGTGCCACAGCACGACGGTGTAGGCCTCATCGAGCAAGCCGAATTGTGGCAGCACGCGCAGGATGACCGACAAGTGCAGCAGCACGTAACACGCCGTCTCGATTCGCCCGATTCGAAGCAGGCGCCCCGTATGGCCGATCGCCGTGCGGGTGATCATGCCGATGATCAGCCCGCCCATGCCGCCGACCGTCAGCAGGTGCAGGACCGGCGTCGCTTCCACCAGCCCCGCCCCCGCGGCCGCGAGCAGGAAAAGGGCGAAGACGATCCAGCCGTGTGAAAGATGCAACACCCATAACAGCGGCGTACGGACGGTCGCCAGCGGGCGCCACCCCCACACCCGGACGGACTGCGCGATGCCGGCGACCAGAGCCGCGATGCCGGTCACTCCGGCGGGTGCGTCAAAGGCCCACAACCCGAGCGCAATGGCCGTTCCGGCGATGGCCGCACGATCGACATGGGCGTTTTTCCACGGCGTGGTGCGCAAAGCATTGGCTGTGAAACTCGGCACGATCCTCCCGGCGATCACCGTTTCAAGGAGCGTGACCAGCGTCACGGCCAGATGCAAGCCGGTGAGCGGCGATACGGCCAGCCAGCCGTGACTGCCGGCATGGCTCAGTACGTTGGCCAGCGCCAGCACCATCAACAGAATCGGTATGAAGTAATTACGCCGGCTCCCGGCGCGGAGCAGGACGCGCGCCAGAATCAGCGCCGAGACGATCAAAAAACTTACATCGACAACGGCCGCAAAGAGAGGCATCGAAGAAAACAACACCAGCCGTCCGGCCAGCCACAACGCCGCCAGCGCCGCCAGCGGCCAGCCCGAAGGCGTCGACAGGCCGGTCCAGTTCTGCGCCGCGGTCAGCAGAAAGCCGACGATGACCGCGGCGGCGAACCCGAAGACCATTTCATGGCCGTGCCAGATCATGGCCGGCAGGATGGGCGCGAGAGGCAACCTGCCCGTCAGCATGGCGATCCACAGCGGCACCAGCAACGCCGCCGACACCGCCGCCAGCAGGAAGAACGGCCTGAAGCCGAGTGCGAACAGGGCAAAGCCCTTGGGCGGAGTCTTCGGTGCGACGCGCGGCTCGGCAATCCGGATAACGGCCATGGATCAATCCTTTCGGTTCAGTAGTGCGGCGGGATTTCGTCACGCAGGCTGCGCTGCTCCGAAGGCGGCTGTGCCGCCTCGACCTGCTTGTAGAGCAGACGCAACTGCGCCTGCAACAGTTCCAGCTGCTCCTGCTGACGAAAGACGGTGCGATTGAGTTCCTCGACCAGATCCTCGGTCAGGCTCAGTTTGATTTCCAGTTCGGTCAGTCGATCTTCCATGGCTCGCTCATTCTCTTCCACGCAAACAACAAAGGGCTGGCAAGGTAACATAGCGGCCAAACCAGATCATCATTCCAAAGTCATCAGCAAGGATTCAACCATGTCGCTCGTTCCCTGCCGCGCCTGTGGCCATCAGGTCGACACCTCGGCCCTGGCCTGCCCCGAATGCGGTGCCACGAACCCCGGCCACAAAATCAGCCTGCAACAACGCAACATGATCAGCGCTGCGATCCAGATCGTGGTTTTCGCCATTCTGCTCGCCTGGGGCGGTAGCTACGCGTGGCGAACATTCGTTCCGATGGTCAAGGAAATCATTGCCAAGCCGCAGACCGAGCAGGCGGGTGAGCGTCGCTGACACCGCCGGTCAGACAGTGCCGCCCCGCGCTTGTTCCACCGCCGTGGCCAGCATCGCGGCGCGCGTCTGCGGTGTTTCCAGGCTGATGCGCCCGAGCTTGCCGTCGCGGTAGTCCTGCAACAGAACCATCGAGGCCTTCTCGAAATCGGGCTCGCCGCCGCGGGTGCGCAGCGCACGCCGTCTGGCGACGCCTTCGACGACGGCCACCGCATCCATCTCCGCAACCGTCATGCCGTAGCGCTCGGCCAGACGCGCCGGATAGCGTTGAAGCAGAAGACCGGCGAGAAACAGCGCCACTTCTTCGTCGATGATTGCATTGCGACCGATCGCGTGGCTGGCGGCGAGCATGTAGCCGTCGCTGTCGTGCTCGATCTTCGGCCACATCAGCCCCGGCGTGTCGGTAATCGACTGGCGCACGCTGAGCTGGTAGGTCTGCTGCGACTTGGTCACCGCCGGCTCGTCGCCCACCTTGGCGATCTTGCGCTTGACCAGCGCGTTCATCAGCGTCGACTTGCCGACGTTGGGGATGCCCATGATCATCATGCGCAGTGGCTTGACGTTGTCGTTGCGGTGCGGCGCTAGGCTCTGGCAGAGACTCGGCAGCCGCGCCACCTCGCCGGCGACCTTGCTCGAAATGGCCACTGCCTTCACGCCCGGCTGCTGGTTGTACCAGGCGATCCAGGCCTTGGTCGCCTCGGGATCGGCGAGGTCGGACTTGTTCAGCACTTTCAGGCACGGACGCTGGCGGTGGCGCCGCAGTTCATGCACCAATGGGTTGGTACTCGCCTCGGGCAGGCGCGCGTCGACCACCTCGATGACCACGTCGGTGACCGCCATCGTCTCGGCCGCTTTCTTGCGCGCCGAGGTCATGTGTCCGGGGAACCACTGGATTGCCATAACCTGCCAGAACCTTGAAAAGGCGGCAATTATCCCATTTGTTCACTAAAATGAGCGGCTTATGAAAAAAACCGCCTCCCCCGACATTCCCGAAATACGTCCCGGCCAGTCGCTTGAACTGCTGAAGGAACTGCACATCCTCACGCGCGATGGCAAGTTGAACCAGGACAGCCGGCGCAAACTGAAACAGGTTTACCACCTGTACAACTTCATCGCGCCGCTGCTCGACGAGCTGTCACAAGCCGGCGAGGACATCACCCTCGCCGACCACGGCGCCGGCAAATCGTATCTCGGCTTCATTCTTTACGACCTGTTCTTCAAGGCGCGGGACACGGGACGCATCTACGGCATCGAAACGCGCCAGGAACTCGTGGAAAAATCGCGAGCGCTGGCGCAACGGCTTGGTTTCGGCCGGATGGACTTTCTCAACCTGACGGTCGAGGAGTCGATCCATTCACCGGAACTGCCGGCGCAGGTAGACGTCGTCACCGCCCTGCACGCCTGCGACACGGCGACCGACGACGCCATCCGCTTCGCCCTGCACAAGCAGGCCCGCTTCATCGTCCTCGTACCGTGCTGCCAGGCGGAAATCGCCGCCGTGCTGCGCAAGAACAAGAACGCGTCGTTCGGCAAGACGCCGCTCTCCGAACTTTGGCGCCATCCGATCCATACCCGCGAATTCGGCAGCCAGCTGACCAACGCCCTGCGCTGCCTGATGCTCGAAGCGCACGGTTATCAGGTAACGGTCACCGAACTCGTCGGCTGGGAGCATTCGATGAAGAACGAGCTGATCGTCGCCCGGCACACCGGGAAGATCCGCCGTAATGCCGAAGAGCGCCTCGCCGCAATCCTGCACGAACTGAACCTCGACGAACTGCGCGAACGCTTCCTCCTGCCCCCACTTGCCGTGGAAGCCGACTGATGAGTACCGAAAACTGGATCATCCGCATCGTCGCGCTGCTCTGCGCGGCCGGCAGCGCCGGCCTGCTGTGGACTTTTGGCGTGTTTGTTGTCGTTCCCTGGCGCGCTGGCCGGCTGTTCGCCCTCAACGCCGCCGAAATACAGATTCTCGGCGCATCGTTGGTTCTGGGCCTGGCAACGGCCTGGGGCGCCCTGCACATCCTGGCGCAGGCCGATCGCGCCAGCCGTCCAAAAAACTACGCGATGATCCGCATGGTGCTGATCATCGCGTGGCTCGCCGCCGGCATCGGCGGCATGACGTGGACGCTGGGAAAAGTCGCTTAGCCTGTTCGCCTGAATAACTCAGGCGGTGGTATTGACCCGCGTCCCGACAAGCTGACCGCTGGTGTTGACCACCGGCCGGTTCTGCTCCGCTTCCTGGCGCGCGGCAGCCGCCTTTTCCGTTTCACTGACAGCCTGGGTGGTCTGCACGTTGTTCGCCGATTGCGGCTGTGGTGGCGTCGGCTGCGCCTGCGCGGCCTGCGGCTCCTGATCCTGCTCAACCTGACGCGTCCGCGCCTGCGCGGCACGCTCCGTGATCACCGAATAAAGGCTGGACGTCGTTGAACTGATTTCCATGGCGCACCTCACCCAAAATCGAAACAGACTGTGTGCATCTTAGACCAATCCGCAGCGTTTTGTTCAACCGGCAGTAATTGCCAAAACCGGTAGCGCAACGCCAGAATCTGCAAACTCACCTCTTCTCATCCGAATAGTCATGGTCAGCCAACCCAATCGCCGTCCACGGATTCTCCTGATAGTCGCCATTGTTGCCGTCGTGGGCTGTTTCACCGCCTGGCAATTCGGCATTCGCGCCCTGAAGGGTCAGATCGAACAGGCGCTCGGCCCACGCGGCGAAGTCCGGGAGATACGCGTGGGGCTGACGGGCGTCGAAATCCTTGATCTGCGCATCAAGGCGCAACGCGACACCGGATGGCCGAGCGAAGATGAACTGCGCGCGCAGCGGATTCTGATCACGCCCAACCTCAACGACCTGTTGACGGCGCAGTTGTCAATCGACCGTATCCACGTCGAGGGCGCCTACATCGCCATGTTGCGCACACGCAACGGTCAACTCAAGGTACTTCCCGGCCTGCTCGACACGAAGCCGGCGACAACATCGAAGACGACGAACGGTAGCGATGCGGGCGAGACATCGATCCGCATCGACAACATGGCCATTGCCGGTGGAGTCATCGAATTTTACGATGCCAGCATTCGAAGGACACCGGTCAAGCTGCGTCTCGAGCAGATCGATGCCAGCCTCGGCAAACTGCTTATCCCGGACCTTACCGGCCAGACGGCGATCAAGGTCAACGGCACCCTGAAAGGCAACCGGCGCGACGGCAAACTGGCCATCGACGGTGCAATCGAACTGGCGAGCAAGGACTCGGGTTTCACGACCACGCTGCGCGGCGTGGACATGACCGTCCTGCAGCCCTATCTGGTCCAGGCCGCTGAGACGGGCGTCCGGCGTGGGACGCTGGATCTCGATCTCAAGTCGTCGGTCAGCCGTGGCAAGCTCCGAGCCCCCGGCACGCTGACGCTCTCGGACCTCGAGCTGAGTTCGGGCTCCGGTTCCTTCATGGGACTGCCACGCAATGCCGCCGTCGGTCTGATGAAGAACAACAGCGGCAAGATCAGCGTGAAGTTCCTGCTCGAAGGCGACATCGACGACCCGCGCTTTTCGCTCAACGAGCAACTGGCCACGCGGCTTGCCACCTCGCTGGCAAGTTCTCTGGGGATCAGCATCGAATCGCTCGCCAAGGGCGCCGGCGGCATTGGCGGCAGCGCCTTGAAAGGCATCGGCGATTCGCTCGAAAAGCTGCTCGGCAGATAACACAGGCGATATCATTACGGCATAATCCGTCAAGCATCACGTTCAAGGAGGCCACGATGAAGTCCATCAACCAAACCATCATCCTCACCATCATGTCGTTAATCGCCATCGCCAGCAGCACGATTTCCGCCGCCGAGCTGCCGAAACGCAAGCCCGGACTCTGGGAAATCAACATGCAGATGGAAGACGCACCGTCAATGGGAGCGATGCAGCAATGCATCGACAAGAACACCGACAACCTCATGCAACAGCAGGCCGGTGAAGAGAAGCCGGAGTGCAGCGTGATGGACGTGAAGGCCGCCGGGAACCGGGTCACCATCCACAGCGTCTGCAAGGTCGAGGGCTCGACGGCGACGACCGACGGCGTTTTCGAAGGCTCGTTCGAAACGAACTACAAGGGGACGATGAAGACGCGCTTCAACCCGCAGCTGCAGGGCATGGCCGAGTCCAACATGACCCAGCAGGCACGCTGGCTCGGCCCGTGCAAGCCGGGCCAGAAGCCCGGCGACGTGATCATGCCGAACATGGGCGGATTCAACGTCAACGAGATGATGAAGGACCCGAAGATCCAGGAGATGATGAAGCGCCAGCGGTGAGTAGCGGCTTTGAGTTGACTGCGCGGCGCCGTCAAAGCCAGCGCCGCACGCGTGCCGCGTAGTCCTCGAACTCCTTGCCGAACTTTTCGCGCATGACCCGCTCCTCCGGCGCGATCTGGAAGCGGTTCATGGTAACGACGAACAGGCAAGGGCCGGCGAGCGCCCAGGGCGTGGCGAGGAACACGGCCCACGCGGTGAGGTAACACAGCAATCCGACGTACATCGGATTGCGGGTCAGCCGATAGACCCCGTGGGTAATCAGCACCGATGCCCGATGCGGCCGCAGCGGGTTGATCGACGTGCGGGCCCGCAGAAACGCCAGCAAAGCGAGCAGATCGAATACGAGACCGGCAATCACGAGGACCAGTGCGACGAAGCCGCGAGGCCGCAGCATATCGCTCCAGAGTAATGATCCCGGACTGACGAACCACATCGCCAGCGCAATGCCGCCCGCGACAACCGGCGGCGGAATCGTGTGTTCGAGCATGCGCACGACCGTCTTCGCCGAGGACGACTACGAGCCGCAGGCCGCCACGGCATCCCGCCGATAGAACTCGGCCGTGGCGACGACTACCCGCGCCTCGCGTCCGGCGGGAAACGTCCGCGCGTAGCTCTCCGCCGCCTTGCGCGTGGTGAAGTAGCCGTGCGTGGCGAAGGCCAGCACGCCGTCTTCATCCCGGCAAATCACGAAATAGCGCTCTCCCATACGCCCTTCTCCTTCGAAAACCGGAAAGGCTGCCAGTGTGCCACGCCCAGAGCGGGTCCGGGAGAACAGGCCATCAATGCCCCCCCGCCGAGGCATCGACCTTGCGCGTCGGCTTCGGCGCCAGCCAGATCGCCGAGGCGGCAAAGACGAAGGCGATGCCGACCGCGGCCATGATCTGGTTGGTCGCCAGCATCACGGCCTGGCTGGTTACGAGACGGTCCAGAGATTGCAAGACAGCGTCCGCGGACATCCCCGCGTTTTCGAGGAAGCTCTGGATGTAGTGATCGCTGTCCGCCAGCCCCACCAGTTCGGCATGATTGCGCGTGATCTGGTCGTCCCAGACGGTGGTGATCAGCGAGGTGGCAAACGCCCCCGACAACGTGCGCAGGAAGTTCATCAGCCCGGCAGCCGAGGCCATCTCCTGCGGCTCGACACTGGCCAGCGCCAGCCCGGTCAGCGGGACGAAGAAGAACGGCAAGCCGAGCCCCATTGCCATCAGCGGCTGCGACACGCTCCAGTAGTCCATATCAGTCGTGGCGATGGTGCGTGTGAGCGTTACCAGACCCAGCCAGATGACGCCGCCGAACACCAGCTTGCGCGGATCGACGCGGTGCGACAATGTTGCGGCAATGGGCGCGACGACCACGGCGAAGACACCGCTCCACGCAGTCGCCATGCCGGCCGACGTGGCCGTGTAGCCCATGTAGGTCTGCAACCACTGCGGCGTCAGCACGTTGGCGCCGAAGAACGCGGCGAAGGCCAGGCTGATGGTCAGCACGCTGACCGAGAACCCACGGTGCCGGAAGACCCGTAGATCGACCACGGGGTGCTCCTCGTGCAACTCCCAGATCAGGAAGGCGGCGAAGCCAATGACGGCAATGATCGCCAGGGCGACGATCTCCGGTGAGGAGAACCAGTCGAGGTTCTTGCCTTCGTCGAGCATCAATTGCAGGGCTCCGACCCAGACGATCAGCAGAAGCAGTCCGACGCGGTCGATCGGGTTCTTCTTCAGCGGTTCTTCATAGCGCTTGAGCATCTTCCAGGCGATGACCGCGCAGAAGCCGGCGATCGGCAGGTTGATCCAGAAGATCCAGTGCCAGCTGTATTCGTCGCACAGATGTCCGCCCAGGATCGGCCCGAGCACCGGCGCCACCAGCGTCGTCATCGACCACAGGCCGATCGCCGCCGCAGCCTTTTCCTTCGGGAAGATCCGCAGCAAAAGCGTCTGGGAGAGCGGCATCAGCGGCCCGCCGGCGAGCCCCTGGCAGATTCGGGCAAAAACCAGCATGCCGAGCGACCCCGACAAACCGCACATTGCCGAAAAAGCGCCGAAAGCGACCATCGCGGAAACGAAAACACGGACCGCGCCGAAGCGCGCGGCCAGCCAGCCGGTCAGCGGCACCGTAATGGCTTCGGCCACGGCATACGAGGTGATTACCCACGTTCCCTGGCTGGTCGTCGCCCCGAGGCCGCCGGCGATGTTCGGCACCGAAACGTTGGCGATGGTCATGTCCAGCACGGCGATGAAGTTCGCCGCCGCCAGGATGATCGCCGCAGCCCACAGCATTCCCCCGCTCAGCGGCGCGTCGCCCCGGGCATCCACTTGGCTCATGCCGGCCTCCGCTTCAGCTGCGCTCGCGCGTGTCGATCCGCGCGGTCATCGACAAGCCGACCTTCAGCGGATGGGCTTCCAGCTCGGCCGGATCGAGCTTGATGCGCACCGGCAGGCGCTGCACCACCTTGATCCAGTTGCCCGTCGCGTTCTGCGCCGGGATCGCCGCGAACGCCGCGCCGGAACCGCCGGAAAAGCCTTCCACCGTACCGTGATAGAGCACCGCACTGCCATAGATGTCGGCTTCCAGCGTCACCGGCTGGCCGACGCGGACGTTTTCGAGCTGCACTTCCTTGAAGTTGGCATCGACGTGCATCTGCTGCACCGGCACCACGGCCAACAGTGGTGTCCCGGCCTGCACGCGCTGGCCAATCTGCACCTGGCGCTTGGCCACCACACCATCGACCGGCGCCCGGACCACTGTCCGCTCCAGGTCGATGGCCGCCTGATCGCGCCGCGCCTTGGCGAGCGCTACTTCCGGATTCGTTTCCACCGTGCTCTCGGCGATCAATGCGGCGTTCGCCGCCTTGTTGCCGATCGCCGCCGCACGGTTGGCCCGCGCCTGCTCGGAGGCAGCGCGGGAGGCCGCCAGATTGGCTTCGGCGGCGGCAAAGGCGTTCTGTGCCTTGGTCAATTCGTCACCGGAAACCGAGCCTGACTTCGCCAGCGCCTCGCGGCGTTGCAAGTCGATCTTCGCGCGATCGAAATCGGCTTCGGCCGAAGCAAGTTGTGCCGCCGCGCGCTTCTCCTCGGCTTCGCGTGCCGCAATCTGGGCCGCCAGTCCCCTGTCGGTCGCCACGTAACCCTTGACCCGGCGAATGGCACGGCCGAGCTCGGCGTCCGCCTGCGCCAGCGCCAGGCGCGCGTCGGTCGGATCGATGACCACCAGGATGTCTCCGGCACTCACCGTCTGCGTGTCGGTAACGTGCACCTCGCGGATCGTGCCGCCGACTTCCGGCGTCACCTGCGCGATCTCGACCGCGGCATAGGCGTTATCGGTCGACACGAAATGTGACCCATAAAGGAACCAGTAGGCGCCGGACGTCAGCGCGGCGACGCCGACCACGCCGCCCAGCGCGATCAGCAGCTTGTTACGGCGCCGTTCATTCTCGGCGCGGTTCGGGGATACGGTTGCGTTTTCAGACATGAAGTTTTCCTCGTTTCTTGCGATGTTCAGGTATTCGATTCGGGGTTCTGATGCAGCGCTTCGCGGTAGCCGCCTCCCAGCGCACGGATGAGCGCCACGTCCAGCGCGAACGCCCGCGACTGCAGGTCGCTCAGGCTGCGCAGGCTGTTCAGCAGAACATCCTCGGCGGAGAGCACCTCGAGGTAACTGGACAATCCGCCCTCGTAGCGATTGCGAGCCACGCGGTGTGCTTCGGCTGCCGCATCGGCAGCTTCCTCGGCTTTGGCCAGGCGCCCGCCGAGCGCCCGCTGACTGAGGCCGGCGTCGGCGACTTCCTGCAGGGCCAGCGTGACGGTCCGGTTGTAGTTGGCGACCGCCTCCTCGTACGTCGCGACCGATCCGCGCAGTTCCCCGCGCAGACGGCCCCCGGTGAAAATCGGCAGCGAGATCGCCGGCCCGATGCTGCCAACCGTCGAACCACTCTTCGTAAGCAAATCAAGTCCCAACGACTGCAGGCCGATGAACGCCGACAGATTCACGTTGGGATAGAACTCGGCCTTTTTCTGGTCGATCCGGTGCTGCTGCGCTTCGGCCTGCAGGCGTGCCGCCACGACATCCGGCCGCCCCCCGATCAGCTCCGCCGGCAGGTTGCCTGGCAGGCCTGGACGCGCGTCCAGGCGCACCTTCGGACGGGTTATCGACAGACCGCGATCCGGCCCGGCGCCAAGCAAGGCGGCGAGTCGATTGCGCTGCAGGCCGATCTGTTCGTCGATCGCCAGCAACTCGCCTTCCGCCGTGGCTCGCCGCGCCTCGACGTCGCGCACGCTGCCGCGGGTTTCCAGCCCGTTGGTGAAACGCTCGGTGAACAGCACCGCGGTCCTGGCGCGCACTTCGACCGAACGCGCCGCGGTATCGCGTGCCGCAAAAAGCCGTGCCAGTTCGGCATATGAGTTCGCGATATTGGCAGCCAGAACCAGCCGCGCCTGCGCCACCTCGGCGCGGCGTGCCTCCACTTCCGACGTTGCCGCCGCAAGCCCCGCGCGATTCTTGCCCCAGAAGTCAAGCTCCCAGCTGAAATCGAGCGTCGCCCGGCCGTAATCCTTCCAGCCCTCCGGCGTCATCGATTCCGGGGTCAGGTAGTTGTAGCTCTGCCGCTGTTGCGTCGTCGAGGCGTTGGCACCGACCTGCGGCAGCAAGGGCGCACCGGCCACCTGCCCGGCCGCTTCAGCGCGGCGCAAGCGGGCGGCGGCAGCGGCCATGTCCGGCGAATCGCGCAAAGCTTCCTCGACGAGGCCATCAAGCTGCCTGTCACCGTAAGCCTGCCACCAGCCGTCCTCCGGCCAGGCGATTTGTGGCGCCCCGAACGAAGTGTTCGTCTGATACTCGGAAGCGGGCTTGAGTACCGCGAGCGCATCGAGCGACGGAAACTGCGCACAACCGGCCAGCCCAAGCGCCGCGAGGCCGGCGCCCGCCAGGCGACCGCGACGCATTGACGTACGCGTGAAAAAGCGATGAATGAACATGACGACCTCTGAAA
>Ga0307362_100195_pt1 | contig 11701 bp, 10 predicted proteins | sample AAT_RA_Asp1_MT_FD_194606 | JGI IMG/M metagenome (GOLD analysis project Ga0307362, IMG submission 194606) | Metatranscriptome of enriched activated sludge microbial communities from anaerobic digester in WTTP, New Holstein, Wisconsin, United... | ecosystem: Engineered > Bioreactor > Anaerobic >...
AAAGCAACGACGAAACAATCCTACTCAGCCGCGAGAGAGCTGCAAAAGTTCTGGGCATCCGCCCTCAAACCCTCGCCTGTTGGGCATGTAACAAACGCTATCCGTTGCCGTTCGTAAAGATCGGCCGGCGCGTGATGTATCGCCTCGCCGATATCGAGCAATTCATTATCGACAACGTGGTCGAAAAGGAGGCCGCATGAGAAAAGCTGCTTTCCCTCCCCCTTCGATTGCACGCCTTGCCGAGCACATCGAAGTCGACTATGCGCTCGAAGAGCATGCAGCGATCTACATCGCCTTCAGGCTCCACCGCACGGTCGAGTCGTGCCAGAAATTTCTTAAGGCGCGCCGGGTAAACCACGATTACGACACCATCTTCTGGATGAGTTTCCGTGGCAAGTGTTACTTCAAACGTGCCGATGTCGAGCGTTTCGTTCGTCGTGAACAGGCAAGAGCGCGCGCAATTCTGCGCAAGATGGCAATCTAATGAAAGGTAAGTCACACATGAATCAAGTTTCCTTGAACACATGCAGTAACGACAAGATCGAAATCACCACGCCGGCAATGGAAGTCCCTCCATCACGAACCTGCGTAGAGACAGATCGGGCAACTAACGCTTCGTCAGCGCCCAAGGCTTCAGCTTCAGAACACGATGGTCAGTGTGTCGTCGTGCATGGGGCATTCGGATCCGCCGTCGAGCGAAAACACAAACCCATACCGGCAATTACCGAGACACCGGCCCGTGGAGGAGTCGTGGTGCCACTGCCGCTTGCCTCGACGAGAAAAACCGATTTGTCCGATGAAAGCGATCCATCGTGCATCTCCAACGCAGATTTTTTAAGCGCCGTATTCAGTTTACTCGAAGGTGATGCGAGACCCATGGTCTGCGGATTTTCCGGTCATCCGCGAAAAAACTCCGGCGGGGGGTGGGTAGGCCAACCTTGGGTTCCCGGCGAAACGGTCGCCGCCAGTCCCGGGAAAAACTGGTATTTCTCTCTGGCAACCTTCACGCCCAACGAAAACGGTCGGTATCAGCGAAAAAAAGAGAATTTCTCCGCCCTGTTCGCGATCATGCTCGACGACATTGGCACCAAGGCAAAAGACCGAAGCCGCCTCGATGCCTTGCCTCCTTCATGGCTGATCGAGACGAGTCCGGGAAATTATCAGGCAGGCTACATCTTCGACACGCCGGTCAGCGATCAGGGCGTCGTCGAAGACTTGATGAAGGCGCTGATCAACGACGGATTGTGTGACCCGGGATCCAACGGACCGGTGACCAGAAATGCGCGTTTGCCGGTGGCGCTCAACGGGAAGCATTCCCCGCCGTTCCATTGCCGCCTCGTCGAATGGCATCCGGAGCGCCGCTACGCTCCCGAGGATATCGTCATCGGGCTGGATATCGAACTTCCGGAACCGGTGACCAGTGCTGCCAAAGCTGTGGCCTCTGGTGAGCGAATACGGATGCATCATGCGGTCTATTTCCCGCGTCCGGAGGAGAATCCCGTCGTCACGACGATCAAGGAGCGGGGCCTCTACAAGAAAAGCGACGGCTCGGGAAAGCACGAGATAACGTGCCCTTGGGTGCACGAGCATACCGATGGGGTGGATAGCGGGACAGCCTATTTTTCTCCTGACCACGAACATCCCCTCGGTGGGTTCAAATGCCAGCACGGACATTGCGCAGAGCGCGACATCAGCGTGTTTCTCGCCGAGTTGGGGATCGATCCCAGTCTGGCGAGGCATCAAGCGGTCATTCGGGCCATTCCCGGCGAGATGAACCGCGTCGTCGACGCCGCCGAGCAGGAGCTGGCAAAAACCGGGCGTTACTTCCAGCGCGGCGGGTTCATCGTGAACCTTTTCTCGGATCCGGCGACACGTCAGACGACGATCAAGACCACAACCCAGCCGGCCCTGTTGCGATCACTCTCGACCGTCGCCTATTGGGAGCGGTTCGACAAACGGTCGGCGCGGTTCGTTGCCGTCGATCCGCCACCTCTATATGTGAGCGTGCTCAAGGACGCGGAGTGTTATAGCCATCTGCCGGTGCTTGACGGCTTGGCTCGGCAACCCTATCTGCGTGCCGATGGCTCCTTGATGTCCGAAAGTGGCTACGATGCAGCCAGCGGCATGTTCGGGATGTTCGACGCGAGCGAATTCCCGGTTTCGCCGGAGCCCACCGGCACCGATGCACGTGCCGCGCTCGCCGGACTTCAGGATTTGCTCAAGGAATTTGCCTTTGCCGGAGACGCGGATCTTTCCGCGGCGCTGGCGGGCATTCTGACGGCGGCAATTCGTCCCTCCCTGTCCCAGGCACCGATGTTTCATGTCAAGGCGCCACAGATTGCCAGCGGGAAAAGCTATCTGACCACCCTCATCGCGGCATTTGCCTCCCCGTCCAGCACTCCGGCGACGTCGTTTCCTCAGTCGGATGACGAATGTCAGAAACTGCTGCTGTCAACGCTGCTGGAAGCGCCGGCGGTTCTGTGTTTCGATAACCTGGTCACCGATATTCAGCCCTTCAAGACCTTATGCAGTGCGCTGACGGATCAGAGCATCACCGGACGGGTGCTTGGGTTCAGCAAAACGGCGACCGTGGGAACGCGTGTTCTGTTTCTCTCGTCGGGGAACAATGTTGATCCCATCCGTGACATGGCTCGACGTTGCATCACCATTCGCCTCGATCCCGCGTGCGAAACCCCGGCAGCCCGAACATTTGTCAGTGACCCGGTCCGCGAGGTGAGAGCCGACCGCGGCCGCTTCGTGACGATGGCGCTTACGATTATTCGTGCATGGATCGTGGCCGGGCGGCCGAAGACCAAGTGTCGATCGCTGGCGAGCTACGACGATTGGAACGAGTATGTCCGTCAGCCGTTGCTCTGGCTCGGTCTTTCCGATCCTGCGGAATCCGTCTTTACGGCGATGGCAGTGGACCCCAACACGGAAACCCTTGGACGTCTGTTGGCCGTCTGGTTGCGCGTGTTCGGGAATCGACCGACGTTGATTCGATCTCTTCTGGAAAAAGCGAGTCGATACAGTTCGGATCCGGACTGTGTCGAATTGTTCGAAGTGATCAGCGACATTGCCGACGAGCGCGGACAGATCAACCGCAAACGTCTTGGGCGGTGGATTGCGCGGAATTCGGGGAGGATGGTGGGCGACCTACGGTTCGTCGAGGCACCGAAGACGCTGAATGCCACTCAGTGGCAGGTGGTCAAATCGGTTTCCTCTGTTTCGTCGGTATCCACCCCGCCGCCTGCTGAAACTGTCACCGAGGTGACGGCACCGTCAGTGGTTCTGCATTGACCTGGTCCTGCGGGGGGAGGGGGATCAACTCTCCCCGCAGGTACCGAACATTAGTCGGGAACCTCTGTGCTCTGCCTCAGCTAATCGCCAGCGCAACAACCCGCTTGTCTTCAAAGAGCAGCACTTGTGGATCGGCATCAGCGGTGCTCTTGCGATATGCCTCCAGAAGCAGTCGTTCTCGCTGGGTGACGATCATCGATCCCTCGCAGTCGAAGATGGCCCGTTCGAACTCAGGTAAACAGTCGCGGATATAGAGTCGCATCAAGTAGGCCGGGTCGACATCGAAGAACTTCGCGGTGGGGAACACCCGGTCGACGGGCGTCTTCAATTTCGCCATCAGGGTCGCTTTGAGCATATGCTCGTTTTCGTAACCGATACCCTCTGCAATTTCCGCTAAGGGCCTGCCCGATTCGTTGATTTTACGGGCCAGGAAATCGATGAAGGTGAGGTGTTGTTCAGCTTTCTTTACCATTGTGCAGTCTCCTTGTCTGTTTTCGCATCACCGGTCGGTGACACAGAAAGCAGTATCTCGATGCAGACTTGGCGCGTCGCTGACCAAGAAAGTACTTCGGTCATGAAATGCAACTGAAATGCGACCGACTTGCCACCAACTTGCCACCAGAAAACCAAAAAATGCGAACTGGTGATCCAGTCGCATCTCGAGCTCGTCTTCAAGGTGGTGGGTCTTAGAATGGATTTCGTGTCGGGATGCCCAGCGTTTTGTCGTTTATGGGGATTCCAGCACCAATTCTTATATAAGGACGATTCTGCTCATCCAAAAGAGAGATGGAAAAAACGGTTCTGATTTGATTTTCTCTGTCGTGCGATCGGTATCGTCAAAGAGGCGTGTTGCTTTCTCCACTATTGACTTCAATTGAGACCACTTCGTCCCAATAGAAATCGTCCGAAATGAGCTGTTTAATCGTCTTCCATCCCTTGGTTCGTTTGGCAGAGGAGCATTCGGCAAGAACCCGGGCTAGGGTTTCGTACGTGATATCCGACCCCTTTCTCGCCGTGCTAATCGCTGCCGCTAATTCTGGCATTTTTGTTCCGCGATAAGCGTGCTTGATATTCATCAAGTGGGAATAGACGTAAGGTGCCCCGCGTCGTGTCTTCAGAGAGGGATTTACATCGTTGAGCAATTTTGCCTTACGCTGAATACGTGGCTTGACGCAGCTACGCAAGATTGACAAGTCATGGCCATATATCTCAACACGGTATTGTAGTGAACTGACCTTGACTCTCTCTGTCGGCTTGCTTTCAACAGAGGTAAGGCGTGACATTACCCCTATGTGTGCCAAGAGTTGCTGGATGTCGCGAGCAAGCCGCCCCGATGCCGTAGTGAATCCCACCTTGTTAGCCGACGAGCGCACGTAACCGTCACCGTCGAGTAGCCCCGCGAGAAGTTCGCAAGCCCATTCGCGCTTTCCGGACCAAACCCAATCTGGAAGCCATTTGCCGGGTGCTTTAACGAGCGGCATTCCCAGGAATCGCATAGCCTCAAGCAAGGCATAGGAATTTTCTCGCCATTGATCTGAACGAACTTTCTTGAACAGGACGCCAAAAATCGCTCCCGACTCAAGAATCTCACCCACATCGTTGTCTCCGCAGGTAATTGAGATCCGCCCGATTTTTCTTTCGAAAGAACCTTCCGCGATCCAAAGGCCGCAGAAATAGGCGAGGTCACTCGTCATCATAGAATTAAGGTCTTTGGTTTTGGGCCACGTTTACCCTGGAATTGTTGAATCCATTTGTCCATATGCTCTGCAAGACCATCGGTGGGGTCGGTTTCTGCCCAACGAGAAGTTGACCGTCTTATTGCGATTCTGTCGCCAGGCGCAATATCGCCTAATGGCTTTTTGGCGGGATATCCATTGCTTTGCATAACCACAATAGTGGTCGAATTTGAGCTATCTAATTCGAAACCCATATGGGTACGGATTTTTCTGAATTCACTCGCCATGGCATTCCCCAGTATTTCGAAACAGTAAGGACTCACGACGCCTGAACAGGGTTGTTACCAACTGCATAACCGCTTTCATGCAATTTTCTGCTGTACCGGTTCAATTTTAGAGAGTCGTGACGATGTAGGAGAACGTGGAAGTGTCGGATAAAATCGACGGGTTGTAAACATAATAATTAAAGTAAGTCACTGTTTACTAAAGACAAAAAATAGTGTCGTAGTGCGCAATCGATGCATTGTTTGCATACTTAATTGTCAACGGTGATTGTTTCAAGCCATTACACTATCTGGCACTTATGAGATGCATTTCCCATATAAATATAGCCGAAGTGGTTCTTTGGAGCCTCCCCGAGAATGGCCGCTGAGACCTCTTGCTGTTAGACTAACAAAGATTTTTTGACGACTTTGATGCGGTAGCCAGAGTGCGAGTGTTATGAGCGTCGAACCGTGGGTTACTGCCGTACAAGTTGCCCAACATGTAGGCGTGGTGGCGGACGATTTACTGCTGGCATGAGCGTAAGGGACTGCCAGCGCAAAGGACTAGGTGCCTGTGGAGATTCCAATTGTCTGAAGTCGATGAATGGGTGCGTGCAGCAGTGCTGATGAGGACGCAGAAAACGGGGGCAGGGCCGATGAATAACGTTGGGAGACGCATCGCTTGAGTCAAGAAGGGCAACTTCTCGACCAGAAGTCTATACGGGCAGTGACCGGCAAGACGACGGACTGGAACGAAATAGTCAAAGACTGCGTTGCATTTGCCAATGCAACAGGGGGTCGTTTGTTAATTGGAATCGAGGAGGGGCAAGATGCCCCGCCGATCCATCAACAAATTCCTGCAGATCTGCCGGATACCTTGCGTCGCAAGTTGGCAGAGCGCACTGTTAACGTGACAGTGCTCCCTGATGTCGTTACTGCTCCCAACGGTGGGCAATATATTAATCTTAGTATCCCCCGTGCGATGGCTGTTGCTTCTACCACAGATGGTCGTTACTTCCTCCGAGTAGCTGATCAAAGCAAGCCCGTGACCGGTGACGAAGTACTTCGACTGGCTAGTGAGCGTTGTGCGTTGCCTTGGGAAACCCAAACCACCTTACATGTTCCCCGTGCCGAGGTGGACGCTACCAAACTTGATAACCTGTTGCAGGCGCTGCGCGCCTCGGATCGAGTCAAACCTTCAGTCAAGGAAAAGACCGATGAAGAATTACTCGATCACTACCAACTCGCACTGAGTGAACTTCTTACCAACTTGGGCATTCTTTGCCTCGGGCGGCAGGTTTATCGCGCACAGGTAACGACGGCTCCCGTCATACAATTCATCAAATACGACGAGCAAGGTCAAAAGGTGAACAAACTGGTGTGGGACGATCACACCCAGAGTCCGATGGAACTGATAGAGGCGGTCTGGCGGGAGGTGCCAGACTTCCGTGAGCACTATGAATTGCCCGATGGACTCTACCGACACAACGTGCCTGCCTTCGATGAAATCGTAGTACGTGAGTTGCTGGTTAACGCGCTGGTACATCGCCCCTACACTCAGCGCGGCGACATCTTCCTCAATTTACACCCGGATCGGCTGGAGATCGTCAACCCTGGCCCCTTGCCTTTGGGAGTGACACCTCAGAATGTCCTGCACACCACTGTGCGTCGCAACGAGCATCTCGCCCGCCTGTTCCATGATCTGAAGCTGATGGAGCGAGAAGGCAGCGGCTTCGACAAGATGTTCGAGGTGTTGCTGTCGCAAGGTCGTCCTGCGCCGGAGTTGATCGAACTGCACGACCGTGTGCAGGTCACCGTACGCCGCCGTATCCTAAAACCCGAAGTCATCGACTTCATCGCTAAAGCCGACCAAACCTATCAGCTTACTCAGCGTGAGCGCATCGCTTTGGGGTTGCTGGCGCAACACGATGCACTGACTGCCCGCGAACTGGCCGCTTCACTGGAGCTTTCTACGGTTGAGGCGCTGCAGCCTTGGCTCAAACGCTTGCTGGACTGGCAATTAGTGCTAAGCGCCGGGCGGACTCAGGCCACTCGTTACTTCGTCGATCCAGCCTTGCTGCGCAGCCTAAACTTTACCAGCGAAACCACCCTGAAGCGCATCGAACCACATCGCTTGGCTGCGCTTGTCCTCGAAGATTTACAGCGTTACCCGCAATCCGCAATTAGCGATATCCATCGGCGAATCGGCGGGGAGATCCACCCCAAACAAGTCAAACGTGCGCTTGAAGCATTGGTCGATCGCGGCGCTGTGCGCACTTTTGGCGACAAACGCTGGCGGCGATACTCGGCGACATCATGAGCAGGATATCGGACATTGGAAGCCATATCATCGATAGAAGAGTGATAGCGCGTGGGCGATACATCAGTGCAGACAAAGAAATCATAGAGTTCTATCGATCGTTCGTGGCAAAACGTGGGCGATAGCACTCCAAGACATATATGCAGGCGCAAATGGCTGGTAACGTATAGAAAATCGGCTGCTCGATTCCGAAATCAATAGGTTGGGTCGTCGGCCTGAGCGGCCGTTGGCCGATTGTTCGGTGTCGGGCGGCAACGCGGCGGTAACCCGCCCTTCAGCCTATGGTGGCCTTGAACTGGCTTCATCGTAGCAAGAGAGCACAGGGGCCTCTGTTGGCTCTTTTCGGGATCGTGCAACGGGCGCCTGGCTTTTGTGACCCCGTGTAATTTCCGAAACCTTCATTGGGCGACGCTGTCCAGCCGAAATAGGAGGATCGGCGTATGACTACTCGGAAGCCACTAACTATTGAAGTCGTCTCTGATGTTGTTTGCCCTTGGTGTTTTGTTGGCCTTCGCCGACTTGAACGGGCAATCGCCATCGTTCTGGAAGCGTATCCAGATTTCCAGTACGACGTGCAATGGAGACCATTCTTTCTCAATCCCGAGACGCCTCCTGAGGGAGAGCCGTACTTGCCATTCCTAATTAAAAAGTTCGGTGGTCGAGAACGGGTCGAAGGGATATGGCAGCGTATACGAGAAGTCGGTACCACTCTGGGAATCGACTACCAGTTTGAGAAAATCCAGATTCGCGCCAATACACTCATGGCACATCGCCTCATTCACTGGGTACAACAACAAGGAGATGCCTCTAATATAGTGGAGCGACTATTCAAAGCTCATTTTGAGCAGGGTGAAAACGTGAGTGACCGAATGGTCCTTGCGAATGCAGCCAAAGCATGCGGCTACGACCAGGCCGAGGTGCTCCAATACCTCGATTCTGACGAGGATGTTTCCCTTATTCAGGGTATGGAATATGAAGCGAGGACATGGGGTGTGAACTCAGTGCCGACCTTCATCTTTGACCGCAAGTCCGGCATCCAAGGGGCCGAGGATCCGTCGGTGCTGGCCAACGAAATCAAGCGAGTATTCGTTTCAAGTAAAAACCAGGCATGACGAGAAATTCACCAATTTTTGTGTGGCATTGCGAATAGCCGGGTTTGGCCGATTGTGTGAGTTCTCGTCGGCTCCAGATAGGTGCCGCTCACCGCGCTCGCGGTTTCCTCCAATGACTGCATTGTGGCAACATGCCGTACGCGTACTCCCGGCCAGCTGCTGCCGGTTGCGGTCTCCACGAAGCCGTCATTCAGATGGCTGCTTTGCTCGGGTAACTGCCATTCCCGGCACCGACACCCTCGTCTTTTGCCGGGCTTGAACGGCCATCCAGTACTTTTTGGTTGATCGGCTGCTCGTCGCTCTTGGATTCAACCTATGGCTTCGGCGCAGTTGCTTCCGCAGTCGCGAGCCTTGGCTACGCTATCGATTCTCGGAGACTGGCCTCCAACGCATCCAGTTCCTTGCGGAGCGTGCTTCGACTACGGAAGTTGCGCCCGGATTTCCCATACCAATATTCGGCGTCTTCCATATCTCCCTCCTGCAAGTGCAGCAAGGCATGCAGCCAAGCCGCCGAATAAGAATCATCGAGCTGGACGAGATTGTGCGCCTCGTCCCAACGGCCCTCGCGCATCAATGCAAGGATCTGGAGCAAAGAGGTCATATCGTTCTCCTTCCATTCAGGTCTGTTGCTAGCGTTGTAGTGCCAGATCCCACGGTGCCAAATCGCCGGAAAAACGGGCCGCAAGAAAATCCACCAGCAAGCGCAAGGCCAGTGGTTGGTGCTGACGTGAGAGATAAATCGCGTGGATACCCAGCACGTCCGGTTCGTGATCCGGCAGCAGTTGCACCAAGCGGCCAGCGCGAAGGTCATCACCCAGATAATAGGTCGGCAGCATGCCGACGCCAGCGCCGGAGAGGACTGCGCGCCTAAGCACGGCCGTTTCGTTGGTGTGGAAGCTCCAGTCGACGGGCACAGTGAGCGTTTTGCCGCCCAGCGTGAAGCGGTACTGCTTGCCGATGCCGAATGCGTGCGCGATACAGCGATGCTGGCGCAAGTCTTCGGCTGTTTTCGGTACCCCATGCCGCGCCAGGTAGTCGGGCGAGGCGCACAGCATCGAGTGACAGCGCGCCAGCGGTCGCGTAATCATCGTTGGGTCAAGAGTGTTCGTGATACGCACCGCCAAATCGACACGCTCAGCGACCAGATCGGCCGCCTTGTCACCCACCGACAGTAAGATTTCCACCTGCGCGTGCTGGTGTTGAAAGTCGACGAGAGCAGCGGTGAGCTGCGCATCGGCAAAGGATCCGGAGGTGGTCACACGCAAGATCCCTGCGGGTTCACGGCTGCGTTCCGCAGCGATGTGCTGGACGTCCTCGGCGACCTCAAGCAATTGCCGACACGAAGGGATTGCCGAAAGTCCGGCGTCCGTCAGGCTGATTTTGCGGGTCGTCCGATGCAATAGCCGAGCACCAAACCACGTCTCTACGGTAGCGAGATAGCGACTCACCATGGCGGCGGACATCTCTAAGTGGTCAGCCGCCTGAGTCAGGCTGCCACGATCTGCGATTTCCACGAATACGCGAACGGCGGTTAAGCGATCCATTTCGTCGATCCATGCAATAAACAATTAAAAATTACGGACTTTATCAACCATATCGAAAAACATAAAGTTCTTTCCGCAGCACGCACTCACCTGCTCACTCATTCAAGGAGATCACCATGTTCCAACTCAGCAAAATCGTCCGTTTCATTGTCCCGACCCTGGCCCTGGGCATCGTTGCTTCCACGGGCGCCGACGCGCAAACGACGGCCCCACTGACGATCAAGGTTTACAACGCCGACGGCAACAGTTTCCACGTCAACGCGGTCGTGGTCAGCGGCAAGACTGAAGCCATCGTGATCGATAGCGGCTTCACCCGCGCCGACGCGCTACGTGTGGCAGCCAACGTGCTCGATACGGGTAAGACGCTGAAGACCATCTTCATCAGCAATGCCGACCCTGACTTCTACTTTGGTGCCGAAGTGCTGAAGAGCTACTTCCCCCACGCCCAGGTGCTGACGACCCCGGCCGTGCGCGAGAAGATCGAAGCCAAGCAGGCGGGCAAGGTGGCATTCTGGGCGCCGAAGATGGGGGCTAATGCACCGCAAAAGCCGTTTGTGCCGGATCTGTTGCCGGGCACGACCCTGAGCGTCGATGGTCAAACCATCGAAGTGCGCGGCACGACGGGTGAACTGGCCCATCGTCCCTACGTGTGGATTCCGTCGATCAAGGCCGTTGTCGGCGACATCGCCATCTTCGGCAACATTCACGTGTGGACCGCCGACACGCAAAAAGCGAGCGAACGCAAGGCCTGGTTCGCGCAGCTCGACGAGATCGAAGCGCTCAAGCCCGACACCGTCGTACCCGGCCACATGGCTGCGGGTACCGCACTGGATGCAAGCAGCATTCGCTACACCCGTGACTACCTGCAGCGCTTCGATGTGGAAGCGGCCAAGGCTACGACCGGCGCTGAGTTGATCGAAGCGATGAAGAAGGCCTATCCGCAAGCCGGTTTGGGTATCGCACTCGACATCGGCGCTAAGGTCAACAAAGGCGAAATGCCCTGGTAATTCGCTGAGTCGTTTCCCGTACCGTCGCCTGCGAGGGTGCGGGAGGCAAAACTTTCCCATATTTCATCTAGGCGTTTCGATCGGACTCGAATCATGAATACGACAACCCTGCATCTATCAACGTCAAGACACATAGACGTTGATAGACGTGGAGCGCTAGAGATCAAATATCGAACTTGCCTTCGAGCTCGTCGCGGATAGCAGCCAGTTTGGCCGGCAGCTTGGCTCCCATCTTGGCGAACCATTCCTTGACGCCTTCGAGTTCGCTCAGCCACGCTTGCTTGTCGAGGCTGGTCACGCCTTCGAACTGCTCCTTGGAGAAGTCCAGGCCGTTCCAGTCGATTTCCTCGTACTTCGGCATGATGCCGAGGGCCGATTCGGTACCCGAGACGCGGCCTTCGCAGCGGTCGATGATCCACTTGAGCACGCGGGCGTTGTCACCGAAGCCGGGCCACGCAAACTTGCCCTGCTCGTTGGTG
>Ga0307362_100199_pt1 | contig 11491 bp, 8 predicted proteins | sample AAT_RA_Asp1_MT_FD_194606 | JGI IMG/M metagenome (GOLD analysis project Ga0307362, IMG submission 194606) | Metatranscriptome of enriched activated sludge microbial communities from anaerobic digester in WTTP, New Holstein, Wisconsin, United... | ecosystem: Engineered > Bioreactor > Anaerobic >...
CAGCAAGTGTTTGTCGCCAACGCCGCAGCGCGACAGGTTTTTGGCCTGGATCAGAAAAACAAGCCGGTGACGCTTGCGGATCTCTTCGCAGGCAATGGCGATGCGTATATGCGCGACATCTACGAGCGCCTGTTATTTTCTTGTGCATGGAACGGTCTGCTGACTCTTCGCAATGCTCAAGGCCAGTCCATGGTTTGCATGACCCGTGTGCGCGTCTATGATCGCGATGGACATCGCCTGCTCTGGTTCTCGATGAGTCCTCGTCATCCGTCAACGAACGCCGACTGCTGCGCTGTCGCCTTGCCGAAGGTTCAGGTGGCCTTGTCCAATGCCTCTGATCTTCGCGGTTTGCTTCACGCCATGCTTGATAACCAGCCTGATGAGGCGAATGCCGATATGGTCATGTTGTCCCAGGTCAATATCGCGGAGGGCAGGGTTGTCGTCATGAGTGTCGGCAATCCTTTCGAAAGTGCGGGGGATGACGACTCCTACCCGTATTCGGGATCAATTGCCGAGAATATGGTTTTGTTCGACTTGCCTCACGTCATTGTTGGCGATACCACCAAGAGCATCAAGCCAATCGACTGGGCGTTGTTTATTCCCAAAGGTATTCGGTCCTATTTGGCTTTGCCATTTTACGTCGAAGGGGTTTTGCGCGAAGTCGTCATTTTTTGTTCCACCCGGCCGAATAATTTCAACGAATCCGAGCTTGCGACCTATCTGGGCATGGCCGAATGTCTATGGAAGGAACTGCCCCGAATTTTACCGGATCTTCCAAGTCCTCTTTGATTCTTAACTGGACCAACCAGATGGTGTCTAGCCAGGCCGGGTTGCTTGTTTTCTTTGCCGAAACCGCATCTGTTCAGTAATTACATAATCTGAAAGGCATATTTTTCTGGTTTTCTGGTTTTTTATTGTCCAACCAGATTATGTTTTTCGTTGTAATTTTGTATTTCGTAAGCTAGTGTGAGGCCTCCTGTCCGGATTTTTCTTCCGGCGCAAGGTTTCTGGTTGGACCAGGGGGCTAAATGGCTAAAACCTGCGGTGAGCGGATTGTTGATCTTGTTTCCAGTTTGAAGCTGAAAAAGGGCGATCGTCTGCCAGGCGAACGCGAGCTTGCCGAACTATTGAATACCAGTCGCAATACCGTTCGTGAATCACTTATCACCTTGGCTGCGCGAGGGCAGATAGAAATCAGAAAGCGCAGCGGTTGTTACCTCATTTCGACAACCCCGGTCACACCTTGGAGCAATCTGAGCGTGGACGTCGAAGCGGTCATTGATGCGTTACGCGCGATCGGGCCTCATCTTGCTGCTCGTGTCGCCAAGTACGCGCAGTCCGACCAGATTCGTTGCCTGGAAGCCGCGACAGCCCGCATAGGCCAGAATGTGGTGAACCAGTGTGCCGCGCAACTGGCCAATGAGTACATCGACTTCTATTCCTGTCTTGCGGGGTTTTCGGAGAACCCATACCTCCAACTTCTGATGCGGGAAATCGCCGCCGCGCGCGACTGCCTGCTGTCTGCCGTCGTCATCAACAAAAGCAAAGCGGAGTCGTTTTTCGAACTGCACGTGAGCTTGCTTCAAGCAATCAAGGGGCACGATGCGGGCAGATCCCAGTTGCTGTCTGCCCATGGTTTGGATGCGTTTGCCGCGATGCTTCGAGCACATTCTTCAGCATCCCAAACGAGTGAATTGCCGTGAACCGGAGGCGATTCCTGAATCCGGCCGCATGGCTTGACGCGTGCAGGCCTGAAGCGAACGAATTCTTCGTGAGAACCAACGCTGACAGGAACGAGTTGTTCTTGCGTGCGATGGCTCAAGGCATTGATCCGGCAACCATCAATCCCGAGCGTTTGCCCGAAATACTCGGAGCCGTGAAAGGAGGGAAAGCGTCAGGGCAATGACAAAAGGTCACGGGAACGTTCCTGCGATGTGACACGTTTCCGCGAGAACAATCTCACTCAAGGAGGTCGCATATGGAAGCGGAAAGCCAAAGCGTCAGCTATCTCGAGAGCCGAAAACTCGTTAAACGGTGGCGTGGCCCATGGCCTGCCATAGTCAATCTGGCCATGATATTTGTCGTGTTCGGCATCACATGGTGGGTGTTTCAGGATCCGCGGGGGATTTTGCGCATGTACACCCCATACCTGGGCTACATGTACTGCCGCTGGCTGCTCATCCTGTTTATCTGGATGGCCTATATTCTTGATTTTTGGCCGTTCAAACGGGAATGGCTGAACAAAACGCATCCGCTGCTCAAGGGGGTGATTCTGACCGTAGTCTGCGTCCTGGCCATGGAGTTGCTTATCAAGGGCTTTTTCATGGGGGTGCTCGGCAAGTACGGGATTGCCTACTTCAGTCCGGAACGCCTCCACGCTTTGGGTGTCACCGAGTTTTACGCTGAAGAATACGCGACGGAGGCAATCATGATGTTTGCCGCGATTGCTTCATGGCTGGCCCCCGCATGGGTTGTCGCTTGCGAAAACGCACCTTGGCAAAAGCTGCCACAACCGGCGCGTGGTTTTACCGTGATGATCGTCACGTTCTTTCTGGCCACGCTGGTTTACTTCCTGACCATGCACTCGCACATGGCCATTCTGTTCTACCCGTGGCAACAGTACACGGCGATTACGCCACCGTACTGGGAGGGATTCGCCAACACGGTGTCGGGCAACTTCCATATCGCCTGGATCATGTGCTGCACGGTAACGGTCTGGGTGTATGAAAGCATCTGGGAGCGCTATCCATTCAATTTGATCAAGACCGACTGGCTGCGCCGCATGTCCGCCTTTTTCGGCATCATCGCCGTGGCGCTTTGCCTGTGCTTCTTCCTGTTCTACGCGCAAGACCTCGCATGGGGCCTCAATGTCCGTGGCACGCGGCGCGAAATGGCGCCGGACTGGCGTTGGCTGCACGTGGGTGAATGTGCGATCTTCTGGCTCGTCGGCGTGCTCGCGCTCTCTTTCTTCGGTGGCAACTGGCCAACCAGGTTCAGTCGGCCCATCAACGTCTTCGTGCGGACGGTCATCAGCCTGGCGATCGGTCTGGCGGTTTACTACCTCTACTATCGCTACGCCCACAATTTCCTGGGCACACAGAAGGGCGTTTCGCACCCACAGCAGTTCCCGATGATCCCGACGATCTGGCTGATCAACATCTGGTTGATCAACATGTGGTTCATGGACGGGTGGCCTGGCTGGAAGGCGGTGCCCAGGACTGCCGAGGAACTGAAGCAAGTCGAGGAAAACATCGTTGCCAACGACGTGCGCTGGACGCCTAGTCTTGCCAAGGGGCTGCTGGTTGGAGCGGCGGCTGGGGGCGCGGTGTACCTGGCACTCATCAACGTTATGCCCTGGGTCGGACAGATCCAGATGATCAAGTGAGAACGGGAAAGGAAATACTGAAATGACTGATGACATCACTGTTTCCCGGCGCAACTTCGTCAAGGGCGTTGCCACGGGCGCTATCGGTGGAACCCTGGCGAGCATGGGGCTCTATTCCTACACGGAGTCGGCTTACAACAGGCTCCCCAAGGTCGCCCGATCGGGACAGGACTTCGGCGCGGTGCGCAGCGTCAAGGTCACCGCAATTTCGGAGACCAGCTGGTTCAACAATGCTCATCTGATGGAGGATATCAAGAAGGCCGGAGGTTTGTTGGTCGATCAATACACGATCGGCTGGGGGCCGTTTGGGAACGGGAAGGGGCCGGGAAAAAGCTCGTACGACGAAGGGATTGCACCGATCAAGAATATGCTGCCCAACGATCTCGAAGCGGCATGGGCTATCCAGGCCAAGCAGTCGTTGCACCCGGACAATCCGGGCGGATTCGCTACGCTGATCGAAGTCGAGGATCTGGATGGTAGCAAGCACAAGTACCTTCTTGATTCAGGCTGGTCGTACACGTGGATGGATGAAAGCTTCAAGCGCGAGGGCATCGACCAGATGCTGCGAGCGGGAGAAATCGAGGGGCTGGTCGTGAGTCACGAACACTTTGATCACTTCTGGGGCCTGCCGGTGACGATGAAATACAACAACAAGCTGCCGATGTACATTCCCAACACTTTCTACAAGGAAGGCAAGCAGTACATCGTCGATTCGGGCTACAAAGGCGATCCCAAGGTTGCCGACAAGGAGTTGACGCTCATCCGTCCCGGCATGATGCTCGTGAAATTTGACGTGCCCATCATCTGCCGCGTTTTTGGAGAGTTGTCTCTTGCGTTCAACGTCAAGGACAAAGGGCTGGTGATCGTCTCCGGATGCAATCATCAAGGCATTCTGCAAATGACCAGCACCGTGTTCTCGAAGCTGAAATACGACAACGACCGTTTCTATGGCCTGTATGGCGGCTTGCACATTTCGCCGTTCGAAGACTGGGACCCGAAGTATGACGATCTCGTTATTTCGCTTGGCAAATGGAACTTCGAAAAAGTTGGCTGCAATCACTGTACCGGCCATTTGACCGCCAAGAAGTTTGTCGAACGAGGCTACCCGGTCGTTCGCGGGACGGCTCGCTTCCGTTCTTCGTCACCTGACTACTTGGGTAATGGTGATTCTCTCGTCTTCTGACCGAGACGGGCTTTGGGCCGCGCAATGCGCGGCCCCTTTCGTTCAGATCGAAACGCGAGAGAAACGATGCTGTATTGACGATCAAGGAAACGCCCTTGCCAACCTCCTTTTTTAGCCCAGCCAACAACCACTGTCCCGAAGCGACGGAGCTTTTTTCACTGCCGTTCAACTGGATGACCACTGCGTGCATGGAGAGCGGTTTTCGCCGGCTCTCCGGATGGCTTGGTTTGTCGCCTGTTGCTTCCGTCTCGCGCGCGTTCACGTGCCGCATTGCCTCGCGGCCAGGAATCTACGGAGTACTTCCTGTTTCCGCGGAACCCGGGAATGTCGGGTCCGCCGTGTTCAGGTTGTTCTATTTCCCGACATCGGGCGACCCCTTGATTGACCATGTTTTCCTGCCGGCTGCAGTGGTCATGGAATCGAGTGGTGCCGTTAGCCGAATCCGCGACTTTCCGGCGCACCCGGATCTCTGCGGGCTGTTCGGGCTGGGGGAGCTCCGTTTGTCGCTGACGTATCCGGCTCGTGGAATAGCCCTTTCACTGACTTCGTCAACTCGCAGTTGCACAATCGTCCCGGAGGGACTCAGAGCGCCGGACGGTCTGTGGATCGTTCCTCCGGGCGGGTTGGAAGAGGATTTGCCAACGTTTGAAATCGCTCGTGACTTGTTTCGTGTCCTGGCTGCGGGTGTCGCGGTATCGCTTGGCAAGGCTCCGGAGGTCTTGGCCGCGACGGAAACTCGGGCAACGCAGCGCTTCCGCAAGATTGACGGAACTCTGGATGTATGCCCATCCCGCGACGCGGTTGTGCGGACAGAGGCGTTGGCTTGGGACGAAGCGGCACTCTCTCCTTGGCTTCCATTGCCATTGTCGGTTGATGCTGACCAATATCGGGTTGTGTGGGATGTCTGCGGGGACGGGGCGTCGAATGGCAACGAATGGAATCCGATAAACAAACCGTCGCTGATCGTTCTCAGCGGTTTCCTTGGTGCTGGTAAAACAACGTTTCTTAACCAGCTCATCGAATTTCATCTGGCTCACGACCGATTGGTGGCCGTGATTCAAAACGAGATCGGCGAAACCGGGGTGGATGCCAACTTGTTGGAAGGGGAAGACTCTGTTCTTGCACTCGATGCCGGTTGCGTTTGCTGCTCATTGACCGGGAGTCTGACGCGCGGTGTGCGCAAGTTGAACTCCACACTGTCGCCGGAATTCATCGTCCTCGAAACGACGGGGCTGGCGAACCCCATGAACATGATTGACGAATTCAGCGAGATCGGAGATCTCGTTGAATTGTCGGCGGTTGTCGCCATCGTTGACGCTTCGCGTCATCGTGAAAACATCGCCGCGTCGGACGTGGCGGAACAGCAAATTCGCGCTGCCGACGTTGTCGTTTTGAATAAATGCGATCTTGCAAGCGATGCCGATCGCGTCGAGATCGAAAGTGAAATTCGTGCCATCAACCCGCAAGCACAGATCGTCTTTTCCACGAATGGGCGCGTCAATCCATCCTTGATTTCCAATGGTCTGTCACGTCATGTAAAGAATGCGTCTTCAGCTCATCGGTTGAGTGATTGCCACGGAACGCACCACGCTCATGGAGTGACGCATCAGGATGAGGGGTTTACGGCACTGCGTTTTCGTTTGGCCGACTGCATTCAGCGCGAAGAGCTGATGCGCGTACTTGCCGGATCACCAAGTGAGGTTCTTCGCGTAAAGGGCATCGCACGCTTCGACGACACCAGTGAGCCACAAATCATTCAGTATGTGCCCGGGTATGCTGATTGCCAACCGGCGGCCAGGGATGTCAAAGATGAGCCGTTCGTGCTGGTTATTGGCCGAAATCTCGACGCCGCGAGCCTGAAGGAACTTTGGCGCCCATTGATCGAAGAGGATGCCACCGCATGAGTTGGATAGACCAGGGCGGATTGATGACGTGGCCACTTTTGGCCTTGTCGGTTACGGTTCTTGCCGTTCTTTTTGACCGCGCGATCGTGTTTTCCACTTTGCGCCTACCTGATGTGGAGACGGAAAACGCTCTGTTGGCTGCCTTGGAAGTGAAAGACAAGAAGGTTGCCTGTTCAATGGTCAAAGACGATTTTCCTTTCATTTTGCCTCTTGTCGAAGCGTTGGCCGCTGACCAGTCTGCCACGGTGCGCGAGTGCGATGCGGCCATTCGCATCGAGGAGGCAATCCGTTTGCTCGATCGCCGTGTCGAATGGCTGGCGCTTGCGTCGCGCGTTGCTCCGTTGATGGGATTGCTCGGGACGATTGTCGGCATCATCGTGACTTTTTCACATATGTCGGAGGCGCGGGGCGGAGTCGATATGTCGTCCCTGGCCGAGGGAATCTGGCAGGCGCTAATCGCAACGGCGATTGGCCTGTGCATTGCTATACCATCGGTGCTCGCACATCATGGCTTTCATCGGTGCGAAGAATCGGTTGCATTCGCACTCAATCGTTTCGCCAATCGTGCGCTGGTTCGCGGAAAAAAGGAGTGACGAGTGATTCCCCTTTCAAAGCGAACACAAAGGGAAATGCCGTTACCGGATTTGACGCCCATGCTTGATACGGTGTTCATTTTGCTGTTCTTCTTTGTGATCGCGTCGGCTTTTGCACTCCATGGCGTTGATCTGAGATTGCCGCAGTCTTCCGTTGCACGAGCCTACGTGGGGCGTCCGTTGGAGATAAAACTGTTCGCCGACGGGACGCTTCGCCACAACAATCAGGACGTTACGTTGCGGGACGTTGTGTTCTTGGTGCGAAACAATGCCAGCAGCGGGCGAAAAATCATGTTGGTTCCCGATCGGCATGCCACGGTCGGCGATTTTATGGCGGCCGTTAGCGCCATCCGCGATAACGGCGGTGACCGGCTGATTATTGCGGCCGAACCCGCTGTTATCGCCGGAACTACGCAGTGACCGACGGAGAGCGTATCGCGACTGCCTTCATCCTTTCACTGGCTGTGCATTGGATGGCGGTCGAGGGGTTGGGGTGTAAAGAACCGAATGTGCAACATGTTTCCAGCGATGAGCCGGTATTTGGTGATGATGTTTCTCTCCCGGAGTCTGGCATCAGTCTTGCGTCCCCAATAACATTCGAACAACCGGCATCCTTGCTTCCTCAGGAAGCTGTTTCCGCGGAAGTCAGTGCTGCCGAACGGAAGCGCGAGGCGTTGTTTGCGTATCTGGATCAGATATCGACTGCAATTCACGCGCGTAGAAAGATTTCTGGAGAGTGGCATCGGCTTGTTGGGAATGCAACTCTCCGGTTGTTGATTGATCGCGCCGGGAGATTCGTCGCGGTGGATTTGATTCGACAGTCTGGCGATGAACAACTCGATTCCGATGCGCTGCAAGCCGCGCATTCGGCTTCAGGCTTCATTCGGCGCCCCGGAATTCTGGGCTCATCTCCAATACAAATTTCGGTTGTAGTCAAATACCAGTTCGGTCTGTAGGGGGGGGCATCCATTCCGTTTCGCAGTATCTTCTCGAATCTTTTCTTTCAATCTGTTATGCGCCAGATAGCCTTTGATTGAAGCGAAACTCCTTCCCTTTCTGGAGTTCGGGGTTTATTTCCTGCCTGCGCAATGGGACAATCCGCCCTTTCGTTTTTCCAGGCACGCCAAGAAGGCGGAGAACCGCCCCCGTGCCGCACTGGCGTGAAGTCGCTGACTTCACCGCCTGCAGGGTCGATTGAATGAAGTGCCTTCCCGCGTTTTTGTTGTTGTTCCTTGAAGCGTTACCTGCGTTTGCCGATACCCCGACACCGGAGATCACGCTGCTCGATCTGTGGCAACAGCATCGAGACTGGATCGTTGCCCTGTCGATTCTTCTCTTGCTGTTGACCGCTGCGCTGGCGCGCCTCGGCTGGCAGCGCCGGCAATTGCGTCTCGCCGAATCGCAGCTGCGGCAAGAGAAGCAGCATCTCGCCGACGTGATCTGGGCGACCGATGTCGGGACGTGGGAGTGGAACGTGCAGAGCGGCGAGGTTACATTCAACGAGCGCTGGGCGGAGATCGTCGGTCACAACCTTGCTGATCTCGGCCCCTTGAGCATTGATGCCTGGAACCGGCTGGCGCACCCGGACGACCTGGATCGCGCGAACGAGCTGCTGCGCCGTTGCTTCCGGCGGGAAACGGAAACCTACGAATGCGAGGTGCGCATGCGCCATCGCGACGGGCACTGGGTCTGGGTGCAGGACCGCGGACGCGTCGTGGAATGGACGCCTGACGGCAAACCGTTGCGCATGTCCGGGACGCATCAGGACATCTCCGCGCGCAAGGAAAGCGAGGCGGTGATCGCCGTCAGCGAAGCGCGTCTGCGCACCATCTTCGGCATTCTGCCCATCGGCGTGGCGTTGCTCGACCGCGAAGGGCGAATCATCGAATGCAACGCGGCGTCGGAACAGATGCTCGGGCTGGGCCGCGCCGAGTTTCTGGTGCATAAGCTCGAAGGCGGGGACGTGGAACTGTTCCTGCCCGACGGTAAGCCGATGCCACAGGAAGCCTACGCCAGTGTCCGGGCGTTTGCCGAGGGACGCCCGGTCCAGGATGTCACCTTCGAGGTGCGTTCGCCGACCGGGAGCCGCTGGCTCAGCGTCAGCGCCACGCCGATCGAGCATCCCCGCTACGGCATGGTCATGGCCTACGTCGATATCACCCAGCAGCGGCAGGCCGAAGCCCGCCTGCAGCTGGCCGCCAGCGTGTTTTCCCACGCCCGGGAGGGAATCGTGATCACCGACGCGGATGCCTGCATTCTCGACGTCAATCAGGCGTTTACCGTGATTACCGGCTATGCCCGGGAGGAAGTCCTCGGACGCAACCCGCGCCTGCTCAATTCCGGCTGGCAGACGGCGGATTTCTATGCCGAGATGTGGCGGACGCTGCTCGAAAAAGGACACTGGTACGGCGAGGTCTGGAACCGGCGCAAGGGCGGCGAAATTTATCCCGAAATGCTGAATATCAGCGCGGTGCGCGACGCGAGCGGCAAGATCCGGCACTACGTCGGGCTGTTTTCCGACATCACCCAACTCAAGAGCCACCAGCAGCAGCTTGAGCACATCGCGCACTACGACGTGCTGACCAACCTGCCGAACCGGTTGCTCTTCGGCGAGCATCTGCACCAGGCCATGGCCCAGGCGGTGCGGCGCGACAACCAGCTGGCGGTGATCTATCTCGATCTCGACGGCTTCAAGGCGATCAACGACCAGCACGGCCACAACGTCGGCGACAGCCTGCTCGTCGCGCTGGCGCACCGCATGCGCGGCGTGCTGCGTGAGGGCGACATCCTGGCGCGGCTGGGCGGTGACGAATTCGCCGCCGTTCTCGTCGATCTGAATTCGGCGGCCGAATGCCAGCCGGTGCTCGCCCGTCTGTTGCGTGCCGCAGCCGATCCGGTGGAAATCGACGAGGTCGTGTTGCGCGTATCGGCGAGCATCGGTTACACGCTTTATCCCCATGACGGGGCCGATGCCGACCAACTTCTGCGCCATGCCGACCAGGCCATGTACTCTGCCAAGCAACTTGGCAAGAACTGCACCTGCCTGTTCGACGTGGATCAGGATGCCGAACTCCAGAGTCAGCGCGAGACGATCGAGCATATCCGCCGTGCCTTCGATCGCGGCGAGTTCGTCCTCCACTACCAGCCGCGAGTGAACATGAAGACCGGGCGCGTCGTCGGCGCCGAAGCGCTAATCCGCTGGCAGCACCCGCAGCGCGGCCTGTTGCTGCCCGGCGAATTCCTGCCGGTGGTCGAAAATCGTCCGCTCGGTGTTGCGATCGGGGGCTGGGTGATCAATACCGCGCTGCGGCAGATGGCCGCCTGGCGGCATCTCGGGCTGGATATCCCGGTCAGCGTGAATATCGCTTCGCGCCAGATGCAGCACGCCGATTTCGTTGCCGGCCTGCGCGAATCGCTGGCCGTCCATCCCGACGTGCCGCCGTCGCGCCTGGAACTGGAGGTGCTCGAGACGAGCCTGCTCGACGACCTGATGCACGCCCGCGAGATCATGAACGCCTGCCGCGAACTCGGCGTGCGCTTCGCCCTCGATGATTTCGGCACCGGCTATTCCTCGCTGACCTACCTGCGTCGGCTGCCGGCCGACATCCTGAAGATCGACCAGAGTTTCGTGCGCGACATGCTTGACGATCCCGAGGACCTGGCCATCATCCAGGGCGTGCTGAGTCTGGCGAAGGCCTTCCGGCGCGAGGTGGTTGCCGAGGGGGTGGAGACCGTCGAGCACGGCGAATTGTTGATCCTGATGGGCTGCGAACAAGCGCAGGGATTCGGGATCGCGCGACCGATGCCGGCAGACGATCTCACTACGTGGGTGCGGACCTGGCAACCGGACCCGGCCTGGACACAGTGGCGGGCGCGTGCGTCCGGGCCGGGCATGGTTCCGCTGCTGTTCGCCATCGTCGAGCATCGCCACTGGCTGTCCGCGCTGCAGCGTTTTCTCCGCGGTGAACGCCGCGAGCCGCCGCTGCTTGATCGTCAGGCGTGCCGATTCTGCGCCTGGTTCGGGAACGAGGGCTTCGCCTGGTACGCCACCGATCCGGGCTTGCGGGGCGTCATGGCGCGGCACGAACGGGTGCATCAACAGGCCGAAGAACTGCTCCTGCTGCATGCGCGCGGCGAAAGCGCCGAGGTCGAGCTGGGACTCAACACCCTGCACGACCTGAGCGTTGAACTGACCGAGGCGCTGCGTTTCCTGGCGCACGACAACGCACGCTGATTGCATTGCTGCGGCAGTTTGTGATTTCTGGCGTGGGTAGTTGCTGAAGCGCCGGTTTCCGCGCATCAGAAAACCGCAAACCTTTGCGGCGGGTGCTTCGATTGTAACTGCTCCGTGGAAAGCCCCTTCGGCGTGGCCTAAGCTGGCAGTATGCATCTGGCCCACCTATCCATCCTCGACGCGCTGCAGAGC
>Ga0307362_100219_pt1 | contig 11064 bp, 7 predicted proteins | sample AAT_RA_Asp1_MT_FD_194606 | JGI IMG/M metagenome (GOLD analysis project Ga0307362, IMG submission 194606) | Metatranscriptome of enriched activated sludge microbial communities from anaerobic digester in WTTP, New Holstein, Wisconsin, United... | ecosystem: Engineered > Bioreactor > Anaerobic >...
ATCTAAACGTCAATGTTCCGTGCCGCGAGTGCGTTGCTTTCGATGAAATTCCTGCGCGGTTCAACGAGTTCACCCATCAAGGTCGTGAATATTTCGTCAGCGCCGATGGCATCCTCAATCTGGACCTTGAGCAGACGCCTCACCTTGGGATCCATCGTCGTTTCCCAGAGTTGTTCCGGGTTCATCTCGCCCAGACCTTTATAGCGTTGCTTGGAGACACCACGTTCCACTTCGTTGAGAAGCCAACGCATCGCATCTGCAAAGCTGGACACGGCCTGCTTTTTCTCGCCCCTGGCCACCGTTGCACCCGGACCGAACAGGTCAGCCAGGATGCTTGCCGTACGGCGAAGCTGGGCGTAATCGCCACTTCCGATGAAGTCCTCGTCGATCGCACTGACCTTCAGATTGCCATGACGAAGTCGTTCGAGACGCAATTGCCAGCTCTCTTCCACTTGGTCGAAATAGGCGTAAATACGGATTTCTGCCCGATCGGCAACAGCTCGCGCAAGCGTGGCCGCGCTTGTGGTGGCGGTGGATTCATTCGAAAGATCGACTTCCACATTCGCATCGATCAAGGCATGCAGTACGTCGGAATCGATAAGATGGCCGAGGCGATTTATTACCGATTCGGCGAGAAGGTACTCGCGCGCCAGTTGTTCGAGCGCCGTCCCGGAGATTCCCTCCGCACCATCCCGCGGAATGATCGTCGCGTCATTCAGCGCCAGTGAGAGCAGGAACTGATTCAGGGCTTGATCGTCCTTGAGATATTGCTCCGTTTTCCCGTGTTTCACCTTGTAGAGCGGCGGCTGGGCGATATAGATGTGCCCCCCTTCAACGAGTTCCGGCATCTGCCGGTAGAAGAATGTCAGCAACAACGTACGGATGTGCGCGCCATCGACGTCCGCATCGGTCATGATGATCAGGCGGTGATAGCGCAATTTCTCGGGTTTGTATTCGTCTTTTCCGATGCCGGTGCCGAGGGCGGTGATCAGCGTGGCGATTTCCTGCGATGAAATCAGCTTGTCGAAGCGAGCCTTTTCGACGTTGAGGATTTTTCCCTTGAGAGGAAGAATCGCCTGGAACTTGCGGTCACGCCCCTGCTTCGCCGATCCTCCCGCCGAGTCCCCTTCGACAAGGTACAACTCGCACAGCGCCGGATCCTTTTCCTGGCAATCAGCCAGTTTCCCGGGCAATCCAACCCCGTCGAGCAAACCCTTGCGCCGCGTCATTTCTCGCGCCTTGCGCGCGGCGTCGCGGGCGCGTGCCGCTTCAACGATCTTGCCGGTAATGACCTTGGCGTCGGCTGGACGTTCCTGGAGAAACTCCGCAAGCCGTGCCGCCACGACTTCCTCGACAGCCGGCCTGGCTTCCGATGAGACGAGTTTCATCTTGGTCTGCGATGCAAACTTCGGGTCGGGCATCTTTACCGAGAGGACGCACGCCAACCCTTCCCGCATGTCGTCTCCGGTGATATCGACCTTGGCTTTCTTGGCAATATCGTTTTCTTCAATGTACTTGTTAATCACCCGGGTCATCGCCGCCCGCAGGCCGGTCAGATGGGTTCCGCCATCCGACTGGGGAATGTTGTTGGTAAAACACAATACCTGTTCGGCGTAAGAATCGTTCCACTGCATGGCGACTTCAACGCCAATGGAACCGTTGCCGCCGGTTATTTCGGATTCGCCGGTGGCATAAAAAACGTTCGGATGCAGTACGGACTTGGAACGGTTGATGTACTCCACAAATCCTTTTACTCCGCCGAGAAAAGCGAAGTTTTCTTCCTTGGCCGTGCGTTGGTCGATCAGCCTGATTTTCACCCCGTTATTCAGAAACGATAATTCACGCAGGCGTTTGGCGATCACCTCGTAATGGAACTCGACGTTGCCGAAAATTTCATCGTCGGCCATGAAATGGACTTCGGTACCACGCTTTTCGGTGCTTCCAACCACCTTCAGCGGCGATACCTCCACGCCGTTCTGGATTTCAGTCTGACGGTCAACAACGCTTCCGCGACTGAAATCCAGTTGATACTTCTTGCCATCGCGCCGAATGGTCAGTCGTAGCCATTTCGAAAGGGCATTGACGCAGGAAACACCGACGCCGTGCAATCCACCGGAAACCTTGTAGGAATTCTGGTTGAATTTTCCGCCCGCGTGCAGGACGCACATGACGATTTCAGCCGCCGAACGCTTCGGTTCGTGCTTGTCGTCGAACTTGATACCCGTCGGAATACCCCGGCCATTGTCGGCTACGGAGATCGAGTTATCTGCATGAATCGTGATGACGATATCGTCGCAGTGACCCGCCAGCGCTTCATCGATGGCGTTGTCAACAACCTCGAAGACCATGTGGTGCAAACCGGTTCCGTCCGAAGTATCACCGATATACATCCCGGGCCGCTTGCGAACTGCCTCTAAACCTTCCAGTTGCTGGATACTCGACTCGTCGTAGGCTGGCTGACTGCTATTGTTCATGCTGTTCCCGATTTCTGTTTCATTTGAAACTCAACAATTCGTCTCTTCGAAAATCCGACTAGATTCGCATCGGCATGACGACGTACTTGAATCGTTCATTGCCTGGAACGGATATAAGAGCGCTCGAATTGGCGTCGTTGAATCCCCATTCAACCATTTCCGATGCGGTATTGTTCAGTACGTCGAGCAAATAACCGACATTGAACCCGACATCGATCGGATCGCCGGAATAATCCACTTCGATTTCTTCTTGCGCTTCTTCGTGCTCGGCGTTTGCCGCCATGATTTTCAAGCTGCCGGAAGCCAGAATCAACCGGACGCCCCTGAATTTTTCGTTGGTCAGGATTGCTGCCCGGACCATTGATTGAAGCAACAGGGTGCGATTCAGCAATACTCGATTCTTCAAGGATGCCGGAATGACTCGTTCATAGTCAGGAAACTTCCCGTCAATCAGTTTGGAAACCAGCGAGATGTTGCCGAACTGGAAGCGAATCTGGTTTGCTGTCGTTTCAATCACCAACGGTTCATCATTGTCGGAAAGCAATCTGTTGAGTTCCAGAACCGTTTTGCGCGGAAGAATGAGTTCCTGCCTTGGTAGAGAGACATCATTGCCAATCTCCATACAGGCGTATGCCAGACGGTGTCCGTCGGTAGCCACCGCGCGCAATTCTGTACCGTCGACCAGTAGCAACAAGCCGTTCAGGTAATACCGGACATCCTGTGCTGCCATGGAGAACTGCGTTTGTGCCAGCAGGTGACGGAACTGTTTTTGCGTCAACTCGATCCGGCTTGGCTGGGCCTCGGCGATGGCCATCCTCGGGAAATCTTCCGGTGGCAGCGTTTGCAGGCTGAAGCGGCTTTTCCCGGCTTTCACCTGAAGCCTTTTTTCATCGAGATCCAAGGAGACTTCTGCACTTTCCGGTAATGAACGCAGAATGTCCTGGAGCTTCTTCGCTCCGACAGTCACCGCTCCTTCAGCGGAAGTACCTGTAACGACACTGGTGGTAGTGATCTGGATTTCTATGTCTGTGGCCAGGAAAGTCAGCGTGTCCCCTTTCTTCTCGAGCAAGACATTGGAGAGGATCGGTAACGTATGCCGCTTTTCAACAATTCCGGAGACCGATTGAAGCGGTGAAAGGAGAAGATCCCTCTGGGTTTTAACAAGATTCATATTTATATAAATCCTATAAAGATAATCTCAACAACAATTCTGTGGATAAGATAAATTAAACTTTAAAAAACAGTAACTTAATTACTAAAAAGAGGCGAAAGAAACCTATGTATCGTCATGTGGACAAAATTGAAGAACTTCTTCGCATCCGTCGAAGACTGTAGTTGTCAACCGTCTGGTCACAGCTTTTTCCCGAATTATCCACAGCGGTTGATCATCCCTTTAAGACTTGTAGCAAGACGTGGACATCATGATTCAACTCGTTGTCCTTTGTCTTCAAGCTTTCGATTGTTCGTACAGCATGGAGCACAGTGGTATGGTCACGCCCGCCAAAAGCGTCACCGATTGAAGGGTAGCTTTGCGATGTCAAATTCTTCGCGAGCCACATGGCGATTTGTCTCGGACGGGCAATCTGCCGAGAACGTTTTTTCGAGAACAGGTCGGCAACCTTGATCTTGAAGTAATCAGCAACCGTTTTCTGGATGTTTTCCACGGTAATTTGCCGATTTACCGCCCCAATAAGATCTTTCAATGCTTCCTTGGACAATTCGAGGTCGATTTTCCGCCCGTGGAAGGAAGCGTAGGCAAGCACTTTTTTCAAAGCGCCTTCAAGCTCGCGAACATTCGAGCGGAGATGCTTGGCGATGTAAAAGGCAACTTCGTCATCAAGGCCTACCCCTTCGATTTCGGCTTTTTTCTTCAGGATGGCAACACGCATCTCGATTTCCGGCGGCTCAATCTGCACGGTGAGGCCCCAGTCAAATCGTGTAATCAGTCGGTCTTCCAGACCGGAAATATCTTTCGGGTAGGTGTCACAGCTGATCACAATCTGCTTTTTTGCTTCGATAAGGGCGTTGAAAACGAAGAAAAATTCTTCTTGCGTACGATTTTTCCCATTGAAAAACTGAACGTCGTCGAGGAGCAAAACATCGAGCGAACGGTAATAACGCTTGAAGGCATCGAAAGATTTTGTCTGGTATGCACGGACGACGTCGGAGTAGTAGTCCTCGGCATGAACATAGCGGACAACCTTGGATGGGTTCTGCTCAAGGATGCGGTTTCCGATCGCATGGATAAGGTGCGTTTTTCCAAGACCGGCGCCGCCATAAATGAACATCGGGTTATACGCGCCCCCACCTGGATTGGTGGCGACCTGGACCGAAGCTGCGCGAGCAAGGTCGTTGGCTTTTCCTACGATGAGGTTCTCGAAGGTAAAACCGGGAATAAGCCGTGTTTTTTCGTAGGCGGGAACAGGATAAGCCCGTGTCGGAACGTACTCGGCCGGTGATTTTTCCACAGGAGGTGGTGTGGAAATGACGCTTTGTCGCGACATCTCCAGCTTTTTTCCCGCAGACGAATGCTCTTTTTGACCAACTGCCAGAGAAATATCGATCGGACAGGCAAAGAACTGGCTACCGAGCTCTTCAATCCTGCCGAGGTAGCGCTCCTTGACCCACTTGAGGATAAAACCGTTTGGGGCAATCAGACGCAATCCTTCTTCTGGATTGTCCTCTCCCTCCAGGCGCAATGGACGAATCCAGGTATTGAATTGCTGAGACGATAATTCTTGCTCGAACTGGCTCAGACAAGAGTTCCAAAAGCTGCTCATTAATAACAGTCAACGAAAATCAAGAAAAAGAACGCGCTGACGCCGGCAGGATCAACGCGCGAGCAATCGGTAATTAAGTAGCGTGGTGCCATCGATTGATTGCCCGGGAGGAATACGAAACAAAAAAGCCTCAGCCGCTAATCGGTCGCGCAAGCCATTGAAGCTTGCGGAAGGCCAAGGATGTTCAGATTTTAACCTGCCGAAGAATAGTTATCCACAGCTTATAGAGAATTCGCCTTCGCAAAGCCTCCATCAATCACCAAGGCGTTTGGCGGACGCGACCATGCCAGTGTGTCGCTTACGCGGCACAAACAGTTGAAAATTTACGAGGAACTGCATCGCGATATTCCTGTTTTATCGTGACTATTAGATGGATTGGCACCTGGTGGGGATAATTCAGGAAAAAACTGTGGCCTGACTGTCGATAAGTCTTGCTTTCTCTCTGTAAGAAAGAGTTGTTCAGTTTTATCCACATTCTGATACATGACTTTCTATTGTCCTTTTATATAACTTAATATATTGTTTTAAATACATAAAATTATATTATCCACAGAGTTGTCGTTGAGATTGTCTTTATAGTTTTTATATAAATATGAATCTCTATGAAACCTGGAGGGATATCTTGCCGTGGTGCCCATAAATCGAGAAAAGCGTTGCACGTTGCTCCTTCTTTACAAGGATTGTTGGAGGACGCAAGGGGCTCACTCGATCGTGACGGTTTCCAACGAAGTTCGGTATGCTTGAACGGGCTGTAATACACAGTTGACAAAACCAATCGAATCAATGTCTAATCTACGGTTCGATTAGCAACGATTTCAAGGGTTTTGACATGAAACGCACCTATCAACCGTCAGTAGTTCGCCGTAAGCGTACTCACGGCTTTCTTGTCCGTATGGCTTCCCGTGGCGGTCGTGCTGTGATTCGCGCACGTCGTGCCAAAGGCCGGCATCGCCTCGCCGTTTGAGCGATTTCCCGCTAAACGGGCAACGCCGGGGTCAATCCGAAGCGTTCCCCAAAAGCTACAGACTGACTAAAACGGATGATTTTTCATCCGTTTTTAGTTTCAGGAAGACGATAAGAGGCAACTGTTTCCTGCTACATTACCGCCCTCGAGACGGTGAATCAGAAGCCGGAGCCCGCTTGGGACTGGTAGTTGCCAAGCGCTTCCTGCGGCGATCGGTGGATCGAAATCTGGTTCGCCGTTTGGTTCGGGAAGTCTTTCGCAAGCAGCATGCGGATTTGCCCGCGCGGGATTTGATCGTTCGATTGGCTTGCAAGCCATCTCTGCCGCTGGATCGGCGCATCTTGAGCGAAGAAGTCCGAAACTTGCTGGAGCGAATGCGTACTATTGGACGTAGGCCATGAAACTGCTTTTGGTTCTGATTCGCTGTTATCAATACGCAATCAGCCCGTTTCTGGGCCAGAACTGTCGCTTTTATCCAAGTTGTTCCGATTATGCCGCGCAAGCGATTGAAAAACATGGTGCCATCAAAGGCACTTATCTTGGATTGAAGCGAATTCTTCGTTGCCACCCCTGGAACCCCGGGGGAATGGACCCTGTTCCCTAATTCCTTTTTTTACCTGGGCCGTAAATGGATAATCGACGCCTGATACTGCTGTGCATTTTCTCGTTTTCGCTCGTAATGCTCTGGGACGCATGGCAGAAACACAATAATCCGCAACCCAGCGCACCGGCGACAACTGCTTCAGCCGCTTCATCTGCCGTTCCAACGCCGTCCGGGAATCTTTCGGCACAGAGTGCTTCGGGTAACGCGGTTTCGACAGCCGTTCCGGTTCCGGGCGCAGTTGGTCAAGGCGGCGAGGTGATTGAGGTCAAAACGGATCTCTTTGTTGCCCAGGTTTCGGCGCAAGGCGGTGATTTCGTTGGCCTCGAACTGAATAACTACAAGGCAACCGAGGACAAGTCGAAGGTTTTTCGGTTGTTTGACGAGAAGCATCTCTACGCTGCGCAAAGCGGTTTGATTGGCGACAGTCTTCCGAACCACAAGACCCTGTTCACCGTTGTTCCGGGGAAGCGCGAACTGGGTGCTGGAGAAGATACGCTCGAATTGCGGCTGGAAGCGCCAGCGTCGGGCGGAGTGAGTGTCACCAAGGTGTACACTTTCAAACGCGGCAGCTATCTCGTTGATGTCGCCTACGAAATCACCAACGGCGGGCAGAAACTGTTGGCGCCGCACGCTTACTATCAGTTGCAGCGGGATGTTCAGGCTCCTGCGGGCGAAAGCCGGATGGTGAGTACCTACACCGGACCCGCGGTTTACACCGAGCAGGGAAAATTCCAGAAGATCAAATTTGATGAAATCCTCGACGGAAAAGCCAAGTTCGAGCAGAAAGCAGACAATGGCTGGATTTCGATGATCCAGCATTACTTCGTGTCCGCCTGGATTCCACAAGAAAAGCTGGCCCGTGAATACTACGTTCGCAAGCTCGACAATACGGTTAACCCGGTGGTTACCGCTGGCGTGATCGTTCCGGTGCAGGAGGTTGCGCCGGGAGATAAGGCTGTGGTGCGGACCTCGCTTTACGCCGGGCCGCAGCTTCAGTCGATTCTCGAACAACTCGCCAAGCCGGTTGCCGAAGGTGGCATCGGAGCGCAAGGGTTACCGCTGGTCGTCGATTATGGCTGGCTGACGATTGTCGCTGCGCCAATCTTCTGGCTGCTTGAGTTCATTCACAAGCTGGTCGGCAACTGGGGCTGGGCGATCATTCTCCTGACGGTTCTGATCAAGGCGGTCTTCTTCCCGCTCTCGGCCGCCAGCTACAAGTCGATGGCCAAGATGCGGACCATTACGCCCCGCCTGCAGGCGCTGAAGGAGCGGTGCGGCGACGATCGGCAGAAGCTGAATATCGAGATGATGAATCTCTACAAGACGGAGAAGATCAACCCGCTGGGCGGATGTTTGCCGATCCTAGTCCAGATTCCGGTATTCATTGCGCTTTACTGGGCGTTGTTGGGCGCGGTCGAGATGCGTGATGCGCCATGGATGTTCTGGATCAAGGATCTCTCGTCGCAGGATCCGTATTACATCCTGCCGATCATCATGATGGTGACCATGTTGATCCAGACCAAGCTCAATCCGACGCCGCCCGATCCGATCCAGGCCAAGGTGACGATGATCATGCCGTTCGCGTTCGGGTTCATGTTCTTCTGGTTCCCCGCGGGCCTGGTCCTCTACTGGGTGGTAAACAATACGCTGTCCATCGCCCAGCAATGGCAGATTACCCGGATGATCGAGCGTGGCGGAAAAGCCGCCAACGATCCCAAGGCCTGACACCATTGCCGCGATCGCCACGGCTCCGGGCCGTGGCGGGATCGGTGTGGTGCGCATCTCCGGCCGGAGTCTGGCACGATTGGCGGAGGCGCTGTGTGGGAAGTGCCCGGCGCCGCGCCTGGCGAGTGTGGGTACTTTCCGGGCGGCTGATGGCAGCGCCATCGATAGCGGTCTATTGCTGTATTTTCCCGGACCAAACTCTTTCACAGGTGAAGATGTCCTCGAATTGCACGGCCACGGAGGCCCGGTCGTGCTGCAGATGCTGCTCTCGCGGTGTCTTGATCTTGGTGCCCGTCTTGCCGAACCCGGTGAGTTCACACGGCGCGCATTTCTCAATGGCAAGCTTGATCTTGCGCAGGCCGAGGCGGTCATCGACCTGATCGATGCCTCGACGGTCGCCGCGGCTCGCAGTGCCGTTCGTTCGCTGCAGGGACGATTCTCCAAGGAAATACGGATCGTACTCGACCAACTCGTCGAACTGCGAGCATTGGTCGAGGCAACACTTGATTTTCCCGACGAGGAAATCGATTTTCTGGAGGCGGCGGATGCTTTCGGGCGATTGGAGCGTCTCAGCATTCTGCTTGCCGAGATAACCGACCGGGCGCAGCAGGGCAGGTTGCTGCAAGGAGGATTGCACGTCGTTCTCGCCGGGCAGCCCAATGTTGGCAAATCGAGTTTGCTCAATTGTCTGGCCGGCGACGAACTGGCCATTGTGACTCCGGTAGCTGGCACCACGCGCGATGTTGTGCGCAGCACGTTGAACGTGGAGGGAATTCCCCTGCACGTGATTGACACGGCAGGGCTGCGCGAGACTGATGATGAGGTCGAACGGATTGGTATCCAGCGGACGTGGCGGGAGATCGAGAAGGCGGACGTCGCGGTGTTGATCGTCGATGCCCGGCATGGGGTTCAGGATTCCGACCGGACGATTCTTGAGCAATTCCCCGCGGGACTCACGCGAATTACGGTCTACAACAAAATCGATCTGGCGGAAGGACAACCGCAACTGCACGCTGATTGTGAAGGCATTGCCATTTCGCTTTCAGCAAGAAGCGGCGCCGGTGTCGATCTTCTGAAGCAGGAATTGTTGCGGGTGGCTGGCTGGCATCCGGCCGAAGATGTGTTCATTGCCCGCGAGCGCCACCTTCGCGCGCTTGCGGAAACGAGCGTTCATCTCGCGGCGGCAAAAAAATGCCTTCCACAACTTGAGCTATTCGCCGAAGAGTTGCGCATGGCGCAACAGGCGTTGGGGAGCATTACCGGCGAGTACTCCGCCGACGACCTTTTGGGTGACATCTTCGGACGCTTCTGCATCGGCAAGTAGGTGCGACGAGTGTGGCATTTCCGCCGATTCGCGGTGAAACGGCGCCCGCATTGACGATCGTCATGTCAGGATTCCTTCCGTCGACAGCCGTTTTTGCTTCGACGGTGGCCTGTCCAGGCGTTACACTCTCCAGCTTTGCTGCTTGAAAGGTTGTTTTGTGAGCATCGAACTCTCGCAACTGGTCATTCTTGCGCTCGCCGCGCTGTTCGCCGGGTTCATTGATTCGGTGGTCGGTGGGGGAGGACTGATCCAGATTCCGGCTCTTTTCTCGGTTCTCCCGAAGGAAGTTCCGGCGACACTGTTTGGCACCAACAAGATTGCCAGCATCTTTGGCACGGCCAACGCTGCATGGCGCTATGCGATGCGGGTGAAGATGCCGTGGCGGACGACCCTGCCCGCGGCGATTGCGGCGTTTGCCTGCGCGTATCTCGGAGCGATGGCCGTTGCCTGGTTGCCGCGTGACCTGCTGCGCCCGATGATTCTGGTAATGCTCGTCGGCGCTGCCGGCTATACTTTTTGGCGGAAAGATTTCGGTGCGATCCACCGGCCGCAGCATGCCGGCGTGACAGAATTGATCTACGCGTTGCTGCTCGGCGGAGTAATCGGTTTCTACGATGGATTTTTCGGCCCGGGCACCGGAAGCTTCCTGATATTCCTTTTCATCCGCTTCTTCGGTTTTGATTTCCTGCACGCGTCGGCCGCGTCGAAGGTGGTTAACGTGGCGACCAATCTCGCGGCGATCGGTTACTTTGTCCCGAATGGCTTCTTCATTCCGGTGGCAGCGGTGCTCATGGCGGTGGCCAACATTCTAGGCTCCTTCATCGGTACACATTTGGCGCTTCGCCACGGCAGTGGATTTGTCCGCCGGGTGTTCCTCGTTGTCGTCAGTTCGTTGATCGTGAAGTTTGCGTGGGATACGTTCTGACAGTTCGCGCTACTTGACAAGCTGCCGCTGGGCCAGATAGGCGTGAATGATCTCCAGCCGGGAAACGGGATCATCGAGTTCGAGCAGCTTTTGTTTGGCCAGGGCCTTGACCGGGAGAATCTCGGCCAGGCGGTAGCCGACCCATGTTGCGTCGTTGAAGTTATAGGGTCCGGGCATCTTTTCCGGTCCGAGATCGCTGACGACTTTTTCCAGTAACGGAACGAGGCCATGTTGTGCGTCAGGCACGAGCTTTTCTTCGGGGTCGCCG
>Ga0307362_100241_pt1 | contig 10677 bp, 12 predicted proteins | sample AAT_RA_Asp1_MT_FD_194606 | JGI IMG/M metagenome (GOLD analysis project Ga0307362, IMG submission 194606) | Metatranscriptome of enriched activated sludge microbial communities from anaerobic digester in WTTP, New Holstein, Wisconsin, United... | ecosystem: Engineered > Bioreactor > Anaerobic >...
AGCGAAGCGATACTGGCAGACGCGTCCCGGCTGGCAAAAACCGCGGAGGAGCAGAGTGCCGCGACATCGGCGATCGCCGCCGCCGTCGAGGAGTTCACTGTCAGCATCGGCCTCATGTCGGAAACCGCCAACGATGCCGGGCGACTGTCCGCGGACTCCAAGCAACAGGCGCACAACGGTCAGGACACGGCATCGAACGCCAGCCGCATCATCCAGCAGCTGGCGTCGGGCATGGCGGACGCCGCAGCAACCATGGAGGAACTTTCCGGCAAGGTGTCGAACATCACCGGAATCGTGCAGACGATTCGCGACATCGCCGACCAGACCAACCTTCTCGCACTCAATGCCGCGATCGAGGCCGCGCGTGCCGGCGAGGCAGGCAGAGGTTTTGCCGTCGTCGCCGACGAAGTGCGCAAGCTGGCCGAACTGACGGCGAAATCGACGCAGGAGATTTCCAGCATCGTCGAAGGCGTGCGACAGACCAACGACGCCGCGTTCGCCACCATATCGCATGCCAAGGCGCAGGCGGTGGACGGCGCCAGTTGCACGGAGGAGATTCGCACGGCCGTCGCCCGGATGAACGACTCGTCAATCCGGGTCAGCGAAGCGATCGAGACGATCGCCAACTCGCTGCGCGAGCAGTCGGCAACCAGTACGGACATCGCCCAGCGCGTCGAACTGATCGCGCAAGGGATCGACCAGACGCACAGCGCTTCCAGCGAATCGCGCCGCCGCTCCGACCTGCTGGTCAATCTCTCGCGCAACCTGAAGGAAAGCGTACGCCGTTTCCGCGTGTAAGCCGATACCAACCCACGACAAACCGCCATGAATGACTCCATCAGCATCACCCTCATCGTCGACAACGACGCCCCGGACGGACTGGTGTTCGAACACGGCTTCGCCGCCTGGATCGACGCCAAAGAAGAGTGCTTCCTCTTCGACACCGGGCAGGGAGAGGCACTCGTGCCCAACGCCCGCGCGCTCGGGTTCGACCTGGACCGCGCCAGCGCGCTTATCCTGAGCCACGGCCACTACGACCACACCGGCGCCCTCCCGGAATTCCTGGCCGCCAACCGGCACGCGCCGGTGATCCACGGGCCGGGCGCGACGATCCGCCGCTACAGCTGCCATCCGGAGCAAGCCCCACGGCAGATCGGCATGGCCGATGCGGTGCTGCAGGCAATCGAACAACTGCCGCCGGAACGGCACACCGTGCTCGACGCGCCGCGCTACCTGCGCCCCGGCATTGGCATCACCGGGCCGGTTCCGCGCTATTCGGCGTTCGAGGATACCGGCGGTCCGTTTTTCCTGGACGCCGGGAAAACACGGCCGGACTTGATTGAGGACGACTTGTCGCTGTGGTTCGAGACCACCGAGGGTCTGGTCATCCTCACCGGCTGCTGCCATTCCGGCATCGTCAACACGGTGCGCCACGCACAGCGGGTCAGCGGCCTTACCCGCATCCACGGCATCATCGGCGGCCTGCACCTGCTCAATGCCGGACCGGAACGACTGCAAGCCACCCTCGAATTCCTGCACGAATGCGCACCGGATTTCCTGCTGCCGTGCCACTGTACCGGGGCGCAGGTCATCGAACGGCTGCGGTTGGAATTCGGTGAGGCCGTGGTCAAGACCGGCGGCGCGGGGCGGACGATCAGGATCGGAAACTGATCCGTTTCAGCGCTTGCGCCCCGACAGAACCACGAGTCCGCCAATCGCCAGATGCGCCGGAAGGAGACATTCGACGGCGCGGGCCAGCAGTGACCCCGACGGCAAAAACACCGCGCTGCTCACGCGAACATCCGTCACCGGCAAGCCCGCGACGCTGTCGCGCAGTTCTTCCGGCGTTACCCAGCAAGCGCCACGATAGGCACCGCTGCCGCCATTCCGGCCCTTTTCACGCCACAGGAGACTGCGCCGGTTGAGCATGCCGATGGCGAAACGGCCACGGCTGACGCGAACGACCTCGCCGACCGCACGGCGCCAGTCGGCGTTGATGTCCAGACCGGTCACCTGCACGCCGGGCAACCGGGCCATCCGCCGCGTGAACCATCCAGTGCCGCAGCCGACATCGAGCAACGACTCGCCCTGGCGCGGTTCCACCGCCCGCAGCAACATCCGGCATTCGGCGTCACCGACCCACCGTCCGCGCGGGGTGTCGTACCAGGCATCGTAATCAGCCGCGTTCATCCCGCCCCCCATTCTTCGGGAATCGTCAGAAAGTGAGCACCCGCTCGCTGTCGACAACCCAGTCGGCGAGGAACTGCATCGTCGACTTCTCCGCCCCGGCGTAATAGGGCTGGTTCTTGTGGATGCCACAACGCGCCATGCACGTACCGCAGACCTGCACCGAGACGCCGCGGGCGATCAGATCCTTGAGCATCTGTTTCAGATCCTGGTCGTACCCCGGCGGCGGAACGCACACGTCGCGCGCCATATCGACGGAGTCGTTCATCAAGAAGATGCGCACCTCGTGGCCGCCTTCAAGCAGTTTCCCGGCCAGGCGCAGGCCGTTCCAGGTCACGTCGGTGCCGTCGTACGGTTCATGGTTGAAGACGAGCAGGACTTTCATGGCTATCTCCCTTCGGTAGTTCATCATTGTCGTGTCCGGCGCGCGGAGATCCAGGTGATCCCGAGCGCCGCCAGCGGAATCCCGAGCGCCGGTCCGACATTCCCGAGTTCTTCCGGCGCCAGCAGCAGCAACGCGCCGAGGCCGAGCATCATCAGGCCAGACAGCAACTTGAGCAAGCGCCCCTCGCGTTCGCTCAGCTTGTGCGCGCCCATGGTGCGCACGAAGGCGATCACGATCGCCAGCAAGGGCAGCACGTAAATCACGTTGTACAGCGCGAGATAGAGGTAGTGCTGCGCCGTGCCGCCGCCCTGCAACGTCAGCAGGCGGGTGAACACCATCGGAAAGCCGGCCGTGCATAGCAGTTCGTAGAAGTTTGCGGAAACAGCGAGGACGACCGTCGCGGCAAGCATCGCCGGCAGGTTTTCGGCGCTCAGCAGACGGCGGGCCCGCTGGAAGATCGTCGCCTTGCCGCTGTCGGAGATCGAGAACGAGATCCCCTGCCGGAAGCGCACGAAGTCCTTGACGTTGACCGCGCCCATCAACAGCGCCAGCAGCCCGGCCGCACCGGTCACCCAGGGCAGGCTGCCGAGCACGAGGAACAGGTTGAGCCAGGCGGCCATGAAAGCGAAGTACATCAGCCCGGAAAAGGCCACGAACACCCCGCCGATCAACGCCATTCGCCGGCGGTCCGATTGATGCACGAGCAGCGATAGCAGGAAAAGCAGCACAAAGAACGCACAGGGATTGAAGGCATCCATGCCGGCGATCAGCACCGTCAGCAACGGCAAGGACAGACTGGCCGGATTGACTTCGCCGAGCAGCGGAAGGCGAAGGGGGGCCGAGCCGGAATCCGTTGTTCCACCGTGTTGCGCCCGGCACACTTCCAGCCGGCCGAGCAGATTCGCCATTCCGGCCTCGCTGCTGTCCAGCCCGACCTCCATCCGCCCGCAATAAATGAGCGTCGGCACGGCACGCGCCTCGCCGCCGACCTGGCCGGCGAGTTCTACGAAACGGTCGACGTTTCCCCGATGCGCGTTCAGCTCATGGTCATGCAGCCTGATCCAGGTGTTCCGCGCCGCGAGATCGAGCAAGCGCGGACGCGCTTCGAGGCAATGCGGGCAGCCTTTCGACCAGAACAGGTAGAGATGGACCTGCGTGCCGTCCGTGCCAGGCTCGGCCCACACCGGCTCCGCTGCCCCGGCCAGAAGCGGAAGCCAGGAGAGGATGAGGACACACAACCACTTGCGCATGACACCTCCGGGGAGCCTTTCTTTACTCCAGCATAGCCGCCGGCGCGGCCGTGATCGCGGTCTCGTCGAATCCAGGCAACATCTCGGTGAGACGCAGCGCCTTGCCGTCGATCAGCGCCGTGGCCACCTTCTTGCGCGCCAGCGCGAGGATCTTGCCGAAGGTCTGGCGTGAAATCCCCATTAGCCGGGCCGCGTCGGCCTGATACAGGCCTTCGAGATCGGCGAGGCGCAGCGCCTCGATCTCGTCCGGCGCGAGCGCCACTTCGTCAAGCGCGTCGGACGACACGCAATGCGGCTTGAACAGGCCGACCACCGGACGGCAGCAGACGCGGCGGCACTTGGGCGGGCGCCCGATCATGCCGACGCGGGCCGGCGCTGCATCAGGGCGGCGACCTGCTCCGGCGTCATCGCCCCGAGATCCTTCCCGCTCACGTCGCGCACCGACACCGTACCCTCGCTGCGCTCACGTTCACCGGCGACGACCAGGTACGGTACACGTTGCAGCGTGTGTTCGCGCACCTTGTAGCCGACCTTCTCGTTGCGCAGGTCGGCGACCGCCCGCACGCCGACGCGCTTCAAAGCGTCTACGGTGGCGCGCACGTAGTCGGCCTGAGCGTCGGTGACGCCGAAGACGACGGCCTGCACCGGCGCCAGCCACACCGGGAAGGTACCGGCGTAGTGTTCGATCAGGATGCCGGTGAAGCGCTCGAGCGAGCCGAACAGCGCGCGGTGCAACATCACCGGGCGCACGCGCTGGCCGGCCTCGTCGATGTAGACGATGTCGAAACGTTCGGGCAGATTCAGGTCGACCTGCAGCGTGCCGCACTGCCAGTCGCGCCCGATCGCGTCGCGCAGGACGAATTCGAGCTTCGGCCCGTAGAAGGCGCCTTCGCCGGGATTGGTCGTGTAGGCCAGCCCCATCGCGTCGAGCGATGAGGACAAGGCGTGCTCGAGCAGATCCCAGGTTTCGTCGCTGCCGATGCGGTTGGCCGGGCGCGTCGATAGCTTGATCGCCACGTCGCCAAAGCCGAAGTCGCGGTAGATGTCTAGGATCAGCCGAACGACCGTCTCGCACTCGGACTGCATCTGCGCGGTGGTGCAGAAGATGTGCGCGTCGTCCTGCGTGAAGTGGCGCACGCGCAACAGGCCGTGCAGGGCGCCAGACGGCTCGTAGCGGTGCACCTTGCCGAACTCGGCCATGCGGATCGGCAGGTCGCGGTAGCTCTTCAGCCCGTTGGCGAAGATGGCGACGCCGCCCGGGCAGTTCATCGGCTTCAAGGCGAAGGTGCGGCCGTCCTCGGTCTCGGTGGTGAACATGTGGTCGCGGTAGTTGGCCCAGTGGCCGGAAAGCTCCCACAGCGAGCGGTCCATCACGTCCGGCGTATTCACTTCCTCGTAGCCGGCGTCGAACTGGCGCTGGCGCATGTAGGCGATGAGTTGCTGGAACAGCGTCCAGCCCTTGCTGTGCCAGAACACCGAACCGGGCGCGCACTCGTCGAAGTGGAACAGGTCGAGTTGCGTGCCGAGCTTGCGGTGGTCGCGCTTCGCCGCCTCCTCCAGCCGGGTGAGGTAGGCCTTCAGGCTCTTCTCGTCCGTCCAGCAGGTGCCGTAGATGCGCTGCAGCATCGCGTTGTTCGAGTCGCCGCGCCAGTAGGCGCCGGAAACCTTCATCAATTTGAAGGCCTTGAGCTTGCCGGTCGACGGCACGTGCGGGCCGCGGCAAAGATCGACGAAGTCGCCCTGGCGGTAGAGCGAAACGACGGCGTCCGCCGGCAGGTCGCGGATGATCTCGCACTTGTACTGCTCGCCGAGCGATTCGAACAGGCGAACGGCCTCTTCGCGCGGCACTTCGCTGCGTTCGATCGGGAGGTCGGCATGCGCCAGTTCGCGCATCCGCTCCTCGATTTGTGCGAGGTCTTCCGGCGTGAACGGGCGCGAATAGGCGAAGTCGTAGTAGAAGCCATCCTCGATCGTCGGGCCGATGGTGACCTGCGCCTCCGGGTAGAGCTGCTTGACGGCCATCGCCATCAGGTGCGCGCAGGAGTGACGTAGCAGGTCGAGTCCTTCCGGGTCGCGGTCGGTAATCAACGCGACGCGCGCGTCGGAATCAATCACGGTGGACAGGTCGCTCAGGCGTTCGTTGATGCGAACGGCCAGCGCGTTGCGCGCCAGTCCGGCGCTGATGTCCCGGGCAATGGAAAAGGCACTCAGCGGCACCGGGAAACTGCGTTGAGCCCCGTCGGGCAGTGTGATTATTGGCATCTCATCCTCGTCTTGCGATCATCCGAAAAACGAATGTTATGGCATATGCCAGTAAATTGCCAAAACAAAACAGCAAAAAGATTCTGGCATTTGCTTGAAATTATTGTTGGCTTATGCCAGTATTTAGCGCAAGCAACGCACTCACAGGAGCGATATCGCGATGAAACTCGTCTTCACCACCACGGGCGACAACCTCGACGCGCTGCTCGACCCCAGCTTCGGGCGGGCGCGCAATTTCCTGCTTTTCGACCTGGAGAGCGGGACCGGCCAGGTCATCAGCAACCAGCAGAACCTCAACGCCGCGCAGGGGGCCGGCATCCAGGCCGCTCAAACGATCGTCAAGGCCGGCGCCGGTGCGCTCGTCACCGGGCATTGCGGCCCGAAGGCGTTCCGCGTCCTCGCCGCCGCCGGGGTCAAGGTGTACAACACCGACGCGCCGACCGTCGCCGAGGCCCTTGCCCGCTACCGCGCCGGACAATTGACCGAGGCGACCGCAGCCAACGTCGAGAGCCACTGGGCATGAACAACGACAGCATCGTGTTCCGGCCGATCGGCTTGATCCGCAGCGAGCACATCGCGCCGCAGGAGACACCGATCCAGCCGGTTTACGCGAGGGAGTGCCACGGGCGCGTCGAACTGCTGCCGGAATTCGCCGATGGCCTGCATGATCTCGACGGCTTCTCGCACATCTATCTGATCTACCACTTCGATCGTGCCGAGGCGCCGAAACTGCGCGTCAAGCCCTTCCTGCAGGACACGGAACGCGGCGTATTTTCGACGCGCGCGCCCTGCCGTCCCAACGCCATCGGCCTGAGCGTCGTCGAGCTGCTGAGCCGTGAAGGCAACGTGCTGCACTTCGCCGGTGCCGACATCCTCGACGGCACGCCGCTGCTCGACATCAAGCCCTTCACCAGGAAATTCGACGGTATCACGCCGAGCCGCAACGGCTGGCAGGACGAGGTCGATGAAACGACGGCCCGACATCGGGGGAAGCGAGGATTTCGGGGAGGGAGGTCGGAATGATCGTTACCATCGCTTCCGGCAAGGGCGGCACGGGCAAGACCAGCCTGGCCGTCAATCTGGCGCGCACGCTGGAAAGATCGCGCGCCACGCCGGTGCAACTGCTCGACTGCGACGTCGAGGAACCGAATGCCCACCTGTTCCTGGCCGGCACGCCGCTCGGCGAGGAGACGATCAACATCGCCGTTCCCGACTTCGACCCCGGCAAATGCGACGCCTGCGACAAGTGTGTCGAGTTCTGCCAGTTCAATGCGCTGGCCTCGGTCGGCAAGACGCCGCTGCTCTTCCCCGAGCTGTGCCACGGCTGCGGCGGCTGCATGCTGGTCTGCCCGCAGGACGCGATCCGCGAGAAGGACTACCGGATCGGCGTGGTCAAGACCGCCCGCGCCGGGAGCATAACCCTCAAGAGCGGCTGCCTCGATGTCGGCGTCTCGCTGGCTTCCACGCTGGTGCATGCCCTGAAGGAACGCCTTGAAGACGGCATCACGACAATACTCGACGCGCCGCCCGGCACCGCCTGCCAGGCCGTCGCCACGCTGCGCGGCTCGGATTTCGTCGTGCTCGTCACCGAACCCACGCCGTTCGGCCTGCACGACCTGACGCTGGCGGTCGACACCGTCCGTGCGCTCGGCCTGCGCTTCGGGGTCGTCATCAACCGCGTCGGCGTCGGCGATGACCGTGTGCAACGCTACTGCGCCGCCGAGGACATCCCGATCCTGCTCGAAATCCCCGACGACCGCCGCGTCGCCGAAGCCTACTCGCGCGGCGAACTGATCGTCGATGCGTTGCCGGACTACCTCGCCCACTTCGCGCAGTTGTGGCACAACATCGCGCACCACGCAGCACTGGAGGGCGCCGCATGAAAGAACTCGTCATCCTCAGCGGCAAGGGCGGCACGGGAAAAACCAGCATCACGGCCTCGTTCGCCCGCCTCGCCGAACGCCCGGTGATCGCCGACTGCGACGTCGACGCCGCCGATCTGCACCTGGTCATTCCGCCGACCATCCGCGAACGGCATATATTCATGAGCGGACACCAGGCGGTGGTCATGGAGGAAGTCTGCTGCAACTGCGGCGTCTGCCTCCCCGAGTGCCGCTTCGGTGCGATCATGGAACCAGCCCCGGAGGCCGGCCACGACACCTACTGGATCGACCCGACGGCCTGCGAAGGCTGCGGCGTCTGCCTCGAAACCTGCCCGATGGACGTCATCGAGTTCCCCGAACGCCGCCGCGGCGAATGGATGATCTCCGACACCGCCTGCGGCCCGATGGTGCACGCCCGCCTCGGCGTCGCCGCCGAAAACTCCGGCAAGCTCGTCACCACGGTGCGCCAGCAGGCGCGGCGCATCGCGGAGGAAGCAGCACACCCGCTGATCCTCGTCGACGGCCCGCCTGGCATCGGCTGCCCGGTCATTGCCTCGATCACCGGCGCGACGGACGTGCTGCTGGTCACCGAGCCGACCCTGTCCGGCGCGCACGACCTCGAACGCGTGCTGGCGCTGACCCGCCATTTCGGCATCCCGGCGGCAGTCTGCGTCAACAAGTGGGACATCAATCCGGAGATGGCCGAACGCATCGAGGCCCAGGCGCGCGAATCCGGCGCCCGCATCGTCGGCCGCGTCCGCTACGACCCGTCGGTCACCCGCGCCCAGATCCAGGAAATGGCGGTGGTCGATTCCAATTGCCCGTCGGCCGACGACATCCGCGGCATCTGGAAAGAGCTCGCCCTGCAATGAACCACCACGTTTTTACTCAAGGAGCCTGACCATGCGTTTCGCCATTCCCCTCGCCGAAGGCAAACTCGCCGTTCATTTCGGCCACTGCGCCAGCTTTGCCCTACTCGACGTCGATCGTTCGAGCAATACCCTGATCGGTCGCCAGGACGTCGACGCCCCACCGCACCAGCCCGGCCAGCTCCCCCCCTGGCTCGCCGAGCGCGGCGTCAACCGGATAATCGCCGGCGGCATGGGCCAGCGCGCACAGCAGTTGTTCATTGCCCAAGGCATCGAGGTCATCGTCGGCGCGCCCGCCGATACCCCAGAGCGTCTCGTTGCCGCCTGCCTCGACGGTTCGCTGCAGGTCGGCAGCAACGCCTGCGACCACTGAGAGAGAAAGCGCCCCCGCCTGAACGGAGGGAATCCGATGAAAACCGCGCTGGAATGCATCCCCTGCTTCGCCCGGCAGGCGGCCGAGGCCGTCACGCAGACGGTTTCCGAGCCCGACCGCCGGGAGCAGATCCTGCGGACGCTCCTGCGCGTAATCAGCGAAGCGGACTGGAACGGCTCGCCACCGGCGATGGGGCAACGCATCCATCGCCTGATCCGGCAGGAACTCGGCTGCGACGACCCTTACCGGGAAATCAAGCAGCGGATGAACCGGATGGCCCTCCAGTTGTTGCCCCACCTCCGGGAATCGATGGCGCGTCAGCCGGACCTGCGGGAAGCCGCGGTGCGGGTGGCAATTGCCGGCAACCTGCTCGACGCCGGCGCAAAAACGCAGATGGAGATGGACGCGTTGCCGCGCTACATGGAGACGATCTGGACCCGGCCGCTGCACGGCGATGTATCCGCGCTTTTTGACGCCGCCGAACGCGCCACCCGGATTCTCTACCTTGCCGACAACGCCGGCGAAATCATCTTCGACCGGGTGCTGATCGAGGCGCTGCCGCGCGGCAAGGTCACCGTCTTCGTCCGTGGCTCGCCGGTCCTCAACGACGCGACGCTGGACGACGCGATCACCGCCGGGTTGCCCGAACTGGCACCGGTCTTCCCGAATGGTTCGGACGCGCCCGGCACCCTGCTTGACGATTGCTCCGGGCAACTGCGCGACGCCTTCGCCAGGGCCGACATGATCATCGCCAAGGGACAAGGCAACTACGAGACGCTTTCGGAGTCGCCGCGGCCGATCTTTTTCCTGTTTGTCGTGAAATGTCCGGTGATCGCCGCACGTGTCGGCGCACCGGTCGGAACGCTGGTCGCCGGGAGGTAAAACACCATGGAAATCACTTTCGGCCCAGTCCCGTCCCGCCGTCTCGGGCACAGCCTGGGGATCAACAGCATTCCGGCGAAGCACTGTAGCTACTCGTGTGTATATTGTCAGATCGGCCCAACTCCAGTCACGGAAATTGTTCCGCAGGCGTTCTATTCGCCCGAGCAGATTTTCCTGCACGTCCGGGAACGCCTCGACGCCGTTCGCGCCCTTGGCGAACCGGTCGATTACCTCTCCTTCGTCCCCGACGGCGAGCCGACGCTGGACATCAGGCTCGGCGCGGCGATCGACGCCCTGCGCCCGCTCGGCTTGCCGATCGCCGTCATCAGCAACGCCTCGCTGCTCTGGCGCCCCATCAACCGGCCGCACACGGGCCTCGTCCTGGCCGACATTCTCGAAGGGATCCGGGCATTCTCCCGAAGCTACCGCGGCATGCTGGTCAGCGAAACAATGCTGGTGGCGGGCATCAACGACACGGAGGAGGCACTGGCAGCAACCGCCGGCTTCCTGCGCGACGCTGGCATCAGCCGTTCGTACCTGTCGGTCCCGCTCCGCCCACCGGCGGTCAAGGACATCCGTCTGCCCG
>Ga0307362_100248_pt1 | contig 10595 bp, 9 predicted proteins | sample AAT_RA_Asp1_MT_FD_194606 | JGI IMG/M metagenome (GOLD analysis project Ga0307362, IMG submission 194606) | Metatranscriptome of enriched activated sludge microbial communities from anaerobic digester in WTTP, New Holstein, Wisconsin, United... | ecosystem: Engineered > Bioreactor > Anaerobic >...
AGGAGTTCATATGATCAGAAACTTGCTAAAATCACTGTTGAAACCATCGGCTTATCCGGAAGAAACCAGCAGGGTTGAAATGTTGCAAACCCATGTATCCTGGCTATTCCTGACAGACCGTTATGTTTACAAGGTCAAAAAGCCAGTTGATTTAGGCTTCCTGAATTTTTCCACCATCGATCGTCGTCGTTTTTACTGTAATGAAGAGATACGCTGCAACCGGAGGCTCTGCCCGGAGATCTATCTGGGGGTAGTTGAGTTGAACCGGGACAGTAACGGAGTACAGTTTGAGGGCCATGGCGAGGTAATTGATTATGCCGTCAAGATGAAGCGACTGCCGGCTGAAGGCATCCTTGAAAACATGATCCGGAGAGGTCAAGCCACCACCGAAGATATTAAAAAAGTTACAGTTGTAATCGCCGAGTTTCATAAAAATGCGGCTATAACTCCCGAAATAGCCTCATATGGTGAACCGGAGAAGATACTGGCCAACTGGAAGGAAAATTTTGAAACAGCACGGCAATTCAACGGACTGACAATATCTGCAATAGAAACCACCTGTATCCAGAAATGGGTACAGTCTTTCGTCAAACAGCACACTGAGTTGTTTCAGCAAAGAATCAGGGACGGTTTTATACGTGAATGCGATGGAGACCTGCATTTGCAAAATATTTGTATCAGTGACGGCAACATCAATATCTTTGACTGCATAGAGTTTAACGAACGCTACAGAAACAGTGATACAACCTCCGACATTGCCTTTTTGATCATGGATCTTGAGTTTCATGGCTGCCGACAGTTTGCCGATGCGGCACTTTGCACATATCTGGAGCATTCAGGAGATAGAGGCGCCATGCCCCTGATCAACTTCTACAAGGCTTACAGGGCTTTTGTGCGCGGGAAGGTCGAGAGCCTCTGCGCTATATCAAGAGATACGCCGGAGGCAGACAAGGAGTTGGCCAAACAGAGAGCCAAACTGTACTTCAGATTAGTACGTGGCTACATCGAGCGTTCCAGACTTAAAACCACTATTTTCATTACCTGCGGTCTGATGGGAACCGGTAAAAGCACACTGGCCTCCCAGCTTGCATTTGAACTGGGCATCCAGGTATTCAGCTCAGACCGGACACGCAAGGAACTGGCAGGTCTGCCTCCAGACCAAAAGACAGGCGATGCCTTCAAAAATGGGCTTTACAGCCCGAAAAATACTAAAAAAACCTATGCGAGACTGGTGGAGTTGGCAGCGGCGGAACTGAACCAGCAGCATTCCGTCATTATTGACGCCTGTTTCCCATCCCGGAAAATACGTGCTCTTTTTTCACAGCTCGCTCAGACATACACTTGCGACTTTGTAATCCTTCATCTGAATTGCAGTGAGCCTGAAATCAGGCGCAGGCTGTCCGAACGCGCTGCTTTAGATTATTCCATCAGCGACGGCAGAACCGAACTATTGAAGGATCAGCAAGACATCTTTGAGACACCAGATGCAAGCGAGGGGATCGTAATCAGCATAACCACATCAAGGTATTCGGAGTCCCCAATCGACTACATCTATGAAAGGCTGAATCATGAGCAAAACATCCGGCCATAAACATCAGACCATCCGGCAAGGTAACGAGTTATGGTTCATATTTATGTGTCTGGGCACCATTTTTCTGATCCCGCCATTCATAACCATCTTCAACAGTTCACTATTGTTGGGCGGGTTTCCTCTCATATTCATATATCTTTTTATTTTCTGGTTGCTGCTGGTGCTGGCTCTCTATCTCTATTCAGTATTCAGCTCCAAACCGAACAATTAAACTTGCTTTACAACAGGCAGGTTATGTAACAGTACCGCACACTGACGTTTTCAGGACAAAAATGAACCATAACCTTCTACTTACAGTAGCCATCACAACTTTCTATACCGTGCTTATCTTCCTGATTGCCTGGTATGCCCACAACTGCAAGGAGTCAGGGCACAGCATAGTCGGATCGCCCTACATATACACGCTGTCGATCGCCGTTTACTGCACATCATGGACTTACTACGGCGGCATTGGCAAGGCAGCCACCACAGGACTTGATTACATAATGATCTACCTGGGGCCTTCACTGGGTGCCTTCAGCTGGTTCATACTACTGCGCCGCATCGTCAGAATCAGCAAGGAAAACAACGTCACTACCATAGCGGACTTCATCAGCCTGCGTTACGGCAAATCACAGTGGTTGGGCGCAATTGTTACCGTGATCATGCTACTTGGTATGATGCCGTATATTGCGCTGCAGATTAAGGCCATATCAGCCAGCTTCTATATGTTAAGCGGCCTAACTCCACAAAATATAGTATTTTCAAATGGAGGCAGCGACTGGACTATCCAGACCGGCCTGGTGCTTTCATTTATCATGGCTGTTTTCAGCGTTATTTTTGGCGCCAGGCGGCTAGTTTCGTCCGAGCGCCATGAGGGGCTAATTGCAGCTGTAGCATTGGAATCGGTTGTCAAGCTGTTGTGCATGCTGATTGTCGGATTGTCTGTGACCTATGTTTGTTTTAACGGCTTTGCAGACATCTTCAGCCAGTTCAGGCAAAGATATCCGGAAGAATTCATCAGACTGTTAACGCTGGGACCAAACCGTGCAACTGCCGAACAGAACATCCCTTCTGCAGTGCTACTGTTCACATCGATGGCAGCCTTCATGATACTGCCGCGGCAGTTCCATGTAATGGTAATAGAAAACAGTGATGAAAATCATATTCTTAAAGCCATGTGGCTTTTTCCGTTATACATGCTGCTGATTGCTCTCTTTGCAATGCCGATTGCCCTTGGTGGCATACTCATCTCCGAAAGTCCCGCTAACGCAGATATGTTCGCGCTCTCAATACCGCTTGCATCCGGACAACAAAGTGTTGCCATGCTGGCCTTCCTCGGAGGATTGTCAGCCGCAGGCGGCATGGTCATCGTTGAATCCGTTTCCGTTTCCACCATGCTGTTCAACCACATCTTCATGCCTTTCATCGTCAGGTTCCGTCCACAGCGCTGGTTTCCGCAGCTATTGATCAACCTGAAACGACTGGGCATCTTTATTGTTATTATTTCCGGCTACTACTATTTTCACATTGTCGGTCATAAATACAGCTTGTCAGAAATGGGCATGATCTCAATTGTTGCCATGTGCCAATTTGTACCGACCGCCATTGGGGCATTTTTCTGGCGCAAGGGCAACTGCAACGGTGCCGTTACTGGATTAATAACCGGATTTGCGGTTTGGTGCTATACCCTGCTGCTGCCTTCCATGACACCTGTCTGGTTATCACAGGAGACCATTGCACATGGCCTGTTCAATTACTCACTGCTGAAACCGACGAGCCTGTTCGGGCTTACCGGACTGGACATGTGGACCCACAGCCTCTTCTGACGCTGCTTTTAAACAGCAGCATCTACATTGTTGTTTCACTGATCACAACACAAAGCGATAACGAACAGGAGCAACTCCGCAAATTCTTCGGCAGCACAGAGCAGGAAAGACGTCATGCTCAGCCAAGTGAAGCCAAACGGCTTTCCAAGCCACTCACAATTGGCAGCTTTCAGTCACTTTTGACCAAGTTCATTGGAGAAGACGATGCAGTCAAGGCCATAAACAGCTACCTGGGCGATCGAAAAATCCCAGGTGAGGGTAAAATTTCCGAGTTTGAACTGCCCAATCTGAAACGTTTTACCGAAAAAACCCTTGCGGCATCAGTCGGTGCTGCAGCTGCCAGCGCCATTGTTGACAGCTTCCTTTCTGACATGGGCACACGTATGGAATCGGTATTCAATGTTTTCAGCTCAGTCAAAACCTCGCTCGACCAGAGCAGGGAAGCGCTCTATGTCCGTCTGAAATCATCTGAAATCATCAACAGCACTCTCGATACACAGATTATCATGGCTGATCTGTTGAATCTTCTGCTATCTGAATTCAAACTGGATATAACCCAAATCAGCCTTTGCGACACACAGGGACACTGGACGGAAAGCTCCCCCGACAAAATGGAGGTTGACGCTAATGCCGTCAAAGGCTTGAACAAAGAATGGCAACCGTACTGCCGCGAACTTATCGGCAGTGGCTTACCACTGATCTGCAACGACACGCAGCTCTTTGCAGAGTCCATGGAACTGCCCAGGACAATTTCACAAGGCATCCTGTCATGCGCACATATCCCGATCAGCAGAGCAGGAGAAAAACCTGTAGGTGTTATGTCGCTTTACTCAAAATCAATCAAGGGCATGTTCACAAAAGAATTCATTGAATTGCTCTCCAGCCTTGCCGGCCAGTTGGCGCAAGCACTTGTAATTGCCCAAGAGATAGAAGCAAAGGAGCAGGAACGGCTGCAAAAGGAAAAGGCAATTCTCAAGAATGTAGTCATGCAAAAGGAAATGGAGATCGCCCAACAGATTCAGACGTCACTCTTGCCTGAAAAGGCCCCGCAACTACCCGGTATAGATATTGCCGGTCACTGCAAATCTGCAACCCATGTAGGCGGTGACTACTATGATTTTTTTGTGCGCACCCAAGACAACCTTGATCTGCTTATTGCAGATGTTTCCGGACACAGCATCGGTGCTTCCCTGATCATGGCTGAGGCCAGGACATTACTTAAACAACCGGACCACGCAGCCAGAACGCCTGCAGAAATACTAAAAAGCCTGAACATTCAGCTTTATGAAGACCTGACACGCACGGAACTATTCATCTCCATGTTCTATGCAAACTACAACCTGTCATCCAAGATGCTCACTTACGCAAATGCCGGCCATAATCCGCCGATAATTTTACGGAAGGGGTCCAGCAGATTTGAAAAGCTGGATGCAGACGGACTGATTATCGGAGTGATGCCTGACATTGATTTCGAACAACAAGAAGTTGAACTGCATACAGGAGATGTTATAATTTTTTATACCGACGGTTTAACAGAGGCAACCTCTGCAGAAGATGAGCAGTTTGGGGTGGAAAGGCTCTGCTCACATCTGCTGGAATACCGTGCGTTACCAGCAAGCCGGATAATTGATGCCTATTATGATGCCATTGCCAGACATACCGGTTCAGACGAACAGCAGGACGATATTTCCATTATTGTGATAAAAATTTCAGAGCCGTAGCAAACAAGCGCAGTCAATACGAGAATTTTTAATTTTAAGGAGAAAATATGAATCTGAAAATCGAAAACACATCAAACGCCATAATCATGTTTGTTCAGGAAGAGCGACTGGACGCACACAACTCGGATGAATTCAAAAAAAATATGAACAGTCATTTTGAATCCGGCCAGAAAAATATCATCATCGACCTCAAGGATGTACGTTTTATCGACAGTTCCGGCCTGGGCGTGCTTGTATCAGGATTCAAAAACGCTTCTACGAGGCAGGGCACACTGAAACTCTCGGGCCTGCAATCACAGGTCAAATCAATGTTTGAACTCACGCGGCTACACAGGGTCTTTGAAATATTCGCCACTGTTGACGATGCGTTGGATAGCTACTAAAACCATTCAAACATGAACAGGGCATGAAAAACAATATCAAGCTAAATATAACCGTTCCCGGCCAGACCAGATATCTGAGCCTGATCGGCCATATCGGTGAAAACCTTGCCCGCGCCGTGTGCGCATGCGACGCTGAACGGGAATCTCTCGCCCAGAAACTGAATATCGTATTGACGGAGGCGATGGTCAATACCATCAAACATGCCAATATTGGCAATCCGGAAAAAGACATCCAGATAAATATCAGCATTTCAGACAAAGAACTGATTATCAGAATTTATGATTGCGGTAAGGGCTTCAATATTCAAGATGTGGGTATGCCTGGTATTGATGCTGATATTCTTTCCGAGCGGGGCAGAGGTATTTATATTATCAAGTCGCTCATGGACTCAGTGGTTTACATAAGAAAACAACATTGCAACTATCTTGAAATGCGCGGAACGCTGAACAAAAGTTGATACCCCGGCAATACCTCACACAGTTTCCCATAGCAGAACTCAACCAAGTATCTGAGATATATCCTCGATCAGGTCATCCGCATCCTCCAGATCAACTGAAAATCTGACAAGCGGATCCTTAATGCTATTACACTCACATACTGTTGTTTACCTGAATGCTGATGTGGCACTCACGTAAATAGGATTGCACTTCAATATCAAGCCGCCCCAGTCAGTTTTTTCAGGAGCTCCAGACCTTCCGGCCACTCTCCGATCAGGCTCTCGGCATTGATGTGTCCCAAAGCCCCTGCCAATACGAACTCACTGCCCCATGATTCGGCACATGTTCTGTTGAATGCAATACTGCCATAAGGATCGTTACTGCTTGCCGCCAGTATACTTCTAAAGGGCAACTGCTTGTGTGGAAATGGTGCAAAACCTTTTGTGCCGTTCGGAAAATTGGCACTCTCCGGATCAGGCGGCGCCACCAACAAAGCAGCCTTGATCTGCAAGGCTGTTTGTGCTGCCCAGTTTGCAACAAGCAGACAGCCAAGACTGTGGGCAACCAGGACGGTTTCCTTGCCTGATTTGTTTACAGCCTTTTCCAGATTGCTAATCCAGCCGCTGCAATCAGGAGTATCCCAGTTTTCCTGTTGTACTCTGACAAATGCAGGGTTGGCCTTTTGCCAAAGGGTTTGCCAATGTTGCGGGCCGGAATCGCCTATGCCCGGAACTATCAATATGTTTGCCGACATGTTTGTCCTCCTTGGACTATCAATATTCTTTGAAATCAGATCATGTATTCGATAACCTGAATTTCTGCATCCAATTCTCCGCTTTGGGCTATTTCAACCATGATGTCTGCAATGTCCGGGTCGAACTGACGACCACAACAAGCTGCCTCAACTTTTTAAACAACTTCTTCTGGTAGATAAGAGAAAACAACTCATTATATTTCAAAGGCCTGCTGTAAATCCTCGATCAGATCGTCCACATCCTCAATGCCAACTGAGAGACGCAGAAGCACATCGTTGATCCCCAGCCTGGCGCGCTGTTCTGGCGGAATATCGGCATGTGTCTGTCCTTCAGGGAAGGTCATCAAGGTTTCTACGCCCCCCAGGCTTTCGGCGAATGATATCAGCCTGGTTTTTAGCAAAAGCTGTTCAACCAGCGCGTGGTTGTCAACCTCAAAGGAGATCATGGCGCCGAACCCTCTGCAGTCCCGCTGGATGAGCCCATGATTCTCGTGATGCTCCAGACCCGGATAATACACTTTACGCACATGAGGCTGAGACTGAAGCCATCTGGCCAGCTTGAGGGCATTTTCCTGCTGACGGTCCAGACGAATGGCCAGTGTTTTCATACCGCGAATAACCAGCCAGGAGTCTTGCGGCCCCAGCACAGCGCCAACGGAGTTCTGCTTGAAGTACACTTCTTCAGCCAACTGAGGTGCTTTTACGGTGACCAGTCCGGCGATGGTGTCGTTATGGCCGGAGATGTACTTGGATGCGCTGTACACAGCGATGTCCGCCCCCAGATCCAATGGCCGCAACAGATAGGGGGTGAGAAAGGTGTTGTCTGCTATCAGCAGCAGGTTATTTTGCTTGCAGATATGGGACAGTGCCGGTATGTCAGCAAACTTTAACAGCGGGTTGGTGAGCGTTTCGATGAACAGCGCTTTGGTAGCCGGCGTGATGGCAGCTTTTACCGCTTCAATGTCAGTCGTGTCAACATAGGTAAAGGTAAGCCCGTACTGATTCAAAACCTTGTCAAACAGACGGCAGCTGCCACCGTAAAGGTCTTCAGTGACAACCAGGTGATCTCCGCTCTTGAACAGCAGCATCAGGTTGGTGATAGCAGCCATGCCGGAAGCATAGGCAAAACCGCGGTATGCGCCATCAAGTCTGGCGATGCCGTCTTCCAGCGCCTGTCTGGTGGGGTTGGCAGAGCGGCTGTAGTCGTAGCCGGTGCTCTGCCCAAGTCCGGGGTGCCTGAATGTGGCTACCTGATAAATGGGTACCGATACTGCGCCTGTTTGTCTGTCACATTCCAATCCTGTCTGAACGGCCTGAGTACTGAGCTGCATGAGTTTCTCCTGAATAAAAAAATCCCCTTCCGGGGATGGAAGAGGATTAAGTTTTCAGACTCTCTTCCTTATCTGCCGGGATATATCCCGCTGGAGTTGGCACCTTCCCTTGCAGGGGTTGCCGCGACTTCACAGGGCCAGACCCTCCGTCGCTCTTGATAAGTGAATATGTTTTACAGCGAGATAAAATTATATTGTACAACCGTTTTAGTCAAGTTAATTCTTAATTCAACTACTCAAGTTTACAACTCCAGTTTTCCGTAAGGTTTGCAGACATCAGACGCCCTCAAACAAAGGTGTGGAAAGATAACGTTCTGCTCCGTCTGGCAGAACTACGACGATGATCTTGCCGGCAAATTCATCGAGCTTGGCCAGCCTGATGGCTGCTGCAGCAGCAGCGCCGGATGAGATGCCAACGAGTATGCCTTCTTCGGTGGCAAGCTTTTTGGCGGTTTCAATGGCTTCGTTGCTTTCGATCTGCTCAACACGGTCAATGACGCTGAGATCGAGTGTGTCAGGGATGAACCCGGCGCCGATGCCCTGGATTTTATGCGGGCCAGGCTGCAGAGGTTGACCGTTCAGGTGCTGGGTAATGACCGGGCTTTCTTTGGGTTCTACAGCTACTGAGATGATCTGCTTGCCTTGGGTGTGTTTGATGTAACGTGAGCTGCCGCTGATGGTGCCGCCTGTACCTACACCTGCTACGAGTACATCCACCTTGCCGTCGGTGTCGTTCCAGATTTCCGGCCCGGTGGTTTTCTCATGGATCTCGGGGTTGGCCGGGTTCTTGAACTGTTGTGGAATGAAGTATTTGTCTGGTTCGGCGGCGGCGATGTCTTCTGCGCGTTTGATAGCGCCTTTCATGCCTTCGGCACCGGGGGTAAGGATCAGGTTGGCGCCCAGCGCGGCCAGGACTCTTCTACGCTCAATGCTCATGGTTTCAGGCATGGTGAGTGTCAGTTTGTAGCCTTTGGCGGCGGCGACATAGGCCAGGGCGATGCCGGTGTTGCCGCTGGTGGGTTCGATGATTTCTACGCCGGGTTTGAGTACACCGCGCTTTTCAGCATCCAGGATCAGGTTGGTGCCGATACGGTCCTTGACGGAATAGGCTGGGTTACGGCCTTCGATCTTGGCCAGGATGGTTGCCTTGAGCCCCTGGGTTACGTGGTTGAGTTTGATCAGCGGGGTGTTGCCGATGGATTGTGAGTTGTCTTCATAGATCCGTGCCATTTTGATGTCTCCTTTATTTTTGAGTTTGATTCGTTATATTCATTACTGTTTTTAATAACTATAGATATGGTAGACTATTGTAATAAAAAAAAGCAACTTGTTTAAATGCTGAAATCTATTATCTGCAGCTGCTTGCTGCGTTCTGCTTCGCTGCGTTCAACCATGTCTGCCAGGGTAAGACTGTCCAGCACCTTGGAGAGTGCCGAGTTTACGTCTACCATGACAAGTCTGATACCGCAGCTACGCTCGTCATCGCACTCTTCACATTTGGCATAGTTGGTTTCGCTGAGACATTGAACGGGAGAGAGATCTCCTTCGAGTATCCTTATCACAGAACCGATGCTGATCTTGTTGGCCGGCTGGGCCAGGCTGTAACCGCCACCCTTGCCGACGCGGCTCTGCAGAAGACCGCCTTTGCGCAGTGAGAGCAGAATAAATTCAAGAAACTTCTTGGGAATTTTCCCGGATTTGGCCAGGTCTGCAATCAGGACCGGCTGCCCGCTAGGCTGCTCAGCCAGATGATAAAGTGCCTTTAAGGCGTATTTAGTCTTTTTGGATATCATATCTATTAAAAATATAGATATAGTAACAAACCAAACATGTCAACAATATTTTTAGAAACCAACATCTTGCCATCCATTTTAAGCATGAGTATTAATTAGACACGCATAAATAATCAGTGCAATGCAGCACCAAAACAAAAAAGGGATCACGCTAGTTGCGTAATCCCTTGAATTGTTTGGTTGCGGGAACAGGATTTGAACCTGTGACCTTCGGGTTATGAGGATTAATTTTCAGGCTTTTTTCGCGATTTATTCAATTATTTCAAACTATATGTATCATATGTTCAACATATTCACAATGCTTTCAGGGGAAGTTCAGGGGAAGCTATACACAAAACATTCATAAGCTTCCTACAGATCAGCATTCCCTTCGTAACAGCTGCTTGGCCGCTATAATCGGCGATAGCTTGCCGCTAGCAGCCAGATACTGCTGAATGTGCGTTGAATATTAGTGATTTGCATTTAATGAAATTATTGGGCGGAACCGTTGATGGCACTCCTCAGTACTGTGCTGGGTTTGAAGGTCAGGACCTTTCGGGATGCAATGGTAATGGATTCACCGGTCTGCGGATTACGTCCTTTACGATTCTGCTTCTGCTTGACAACAAAATTACCAAATCCAGACAGCTTGATATTCTCCCCTGATTCCAGCGTTTTCTTTATAAGTTCAAACACAGCTTCCATAGCTGCTGCTGAATCTTTCAGGGTCATACCTGTCGTTTGCTGAATCCGCTGTGCAATGTCTGCTTTGGTCATAAACAATCCTTTTCAATTAT
>Ga0307362_100257_pt1 | contig 10432 bp, 13 predicted proteins | sample AAT_RA_Asp1_MT_FD_194606 | JGI IMG/M metagenome (GOLD analysis project Ga0307362, IMG submission 194606) | Metatranscriptome of enriched activated sludge microbial communities from anaerobic digester in WTTP, New Holstein, Wisconsin, United... | ecosystem: Engineered > Bioreactor > Anaerobic >...
AGTTGACCCGCCAAGCAAGAGGCATGTGCGGTATAGTAACTATACGCACGACGTATTGGATTAATGTTGGGGCCACTGCGATAGTTGATGTGAGTATCGACGTGACAAATTGAACGTAGTGTGCCTGACCCTCTAACTAAGTAATGGAGATTCACCATGAAGTTTGAAAAGTCGCAGGCAGCAATCGAACGCCTGACCCCGGAACAACGCCGGATCACCCAGCAGGACGGCACCGAGAGGCCCTTTACCGGCGAGTATAACGACAACAAGGAGGCGGGCATCTACGTTGACGTCGTATCCGGCGAGCCGTTGTTCGCGTCGACGGACAAGTTCGAGTCGGGCACTGGCTGGCCGAGCTTTACCAAGCCGATCGTCGCGGCTCACGTGAACGAAGTGCGAGACAGCTCGCGTGGCATGGTTCGGACGGAGGTTCGCTCGGTGCACGGCGACAGCCATCTTGGCCACGTGTTTCCGGACGGGCCGTCCGACCGCGGCGGCCTGCGCTACTGCATCAACTCGGCATCACTTCGATTCATCCCGCGCGATGAGATGGAAGCCGCGGGCTATGGCGAATATCTCGACCAAGTAGAGGAGGCTTAACATGCAACAGCGCGCTGTTCTCGCTGGCGGATGCTTTTGGGGAATGCAGGATCTGATCCGCAAGCAGCCCGGCATCGTCTCGACCCGCGTCGGCTACACCGGCGGCGACGTGCCGAATGCCACGTACCGCAACCATGGCACTCATGCAGAGGGGATCGAGATCACCTTCGACCCGACAGTGACGAGCTACCGTAACATCCTGGAATACTTCTTCCAGATCCATGATCCGACGACAAAGAACCGCCAAGGCAACGACCGCGGCCTCTCCTATCGGTCTGGCATCTATTACGTCGACGAGGAGCAGAAGCGCATCGCCGAAGATACGATAGCCGACGTCGATGCGTCCGGGCTATGGGACGGCAAGGTCGTCACCGAAGTCGAGCCCGTGGGTGACTTCTGGGAAGCGGAGCCGGAGCACCAGGATTATCTGGAGAAGAGGCCGGGCGGATATACCTGCCATTTCCCGCGCGCTAACTGGGTGCTCCCGAAGCGTAAAAACGCTGGCGACACCCAGGCTGAGGCCGGCGCGGCAGCGGAATAGCTGCAGCGACAATTGCGGCTGAGTCCCTGGGTCGCACCATCGGACCCGCATCCACTGAAGGTGCGGGTCTGAAACCCAGCTAATCAAGCGGTCATACCGCTCCTCAGCCATCGAGTTGTTAGGATTGCCACATCATGCCAGACCTTTCTTCGTTTCCGATCACACAACGCTGGCCGGCATCTAACCCCGACCTCCTGCAGCTCTACGCCGCGCCCACGCCCAACGGCGTCAAGGTCTCGATCATGCTCGAGGAGATCGGCCTGCCGTACGAGCCGCACTTTATCGACATCTCTAAAAACGAAAGCAAAGATCCGGCCTTCGTTTCACTAAACCCGAATGGCCGCATACCTGCGATCATCGACCCAGTGGGCCCGGACGGTAAGCCGCTCGGCGTTTGGGAATCCGGTGCGATCCTCGTTTATTTGGCCGAGAAGACCGACCAGCTCGTCCCGAGAGCATCAGCCAAGCGCTACGAGGCGCTAAGCTGGGTATTCTTCCAGATGTCGGCGATTGGCCCAATGTTCGGTCAACTCGGCTTTTTCTTGCGTTGGGGCGGCAAGGATTACGAGGATAAGCGGCCTCAGCAGCGGTTCGCCGACGAGTCCAGACGTCTCCTAGGCGTCTTGGATCGCCAGTTGGACGGGCGCAGCTGGATCGTTGACGACTACTCCATTGCTGACATTGCGACCCTCGGTTGGGTGAACGCCTTGGTTGGCGCCTACGATGCCGGCGACCTACTGCGGTTTAGCGATCATTCGAATGTCCGAGCGTGGCTGGATCGCGGCCTTGCGCGCCCAGCAGTCCAACGTGGGCTGCTCATGCCGGCGAGATCAGCATGAGTGTCATCACTGCATATTACTACAACGAGGGTCGGCGTATCCGAGAAGTTGCTATCGATGAACGCGTCGAGCTCGACAAGAACCGTTCGGGCTTCTGCTGGATTGGGCTCAGCGAGCCTTCCGTCAACGAACTGAGGGCGCTTCAGGCGACCTATAATCTGCATCCTTTAGCGATCGACAACGCGATGCACCCGATATGCCCGCCCAAGCTCGAAGTTTATAACGGCGAGCTTTACGTCGTCGCCCAGACAGCTGAGCTGGTCGGGGACCGCATACGTTACGGCAAGACGGCAATCTTTACTGGCCATAACCATCTTATCACCGTTCGCCACGGCAACGCCGGGGCATTGGGCAACCTTCGAGAGCAACTCGAGCGTTCGCCCGCCCAATTCGGAAAGGGCGTCGATTACGTCCTCCACGCGATCCTTCACCGGATCGTGGATCAGTATCTGCCCATCTTCGAAATGATCGAGGATGACGTACTTGCGATGGAGAGGCGGTCGCTCGACGACTTCCTTGGGCGAGAGGACGTTGCTCGCATCTTCGGCCTGAGATGCGAGCTGACGCGCTTTCAGCGCACCCTTGGCGCTATGGCCGAACTGGTGCGCAAGCTCGTGCGCGGACACTTTCCCTGCATCAGCGCTGAGGTGCGGCCCTACTTCAACGACGTTGCGGACCATGTTGATCGTGTCCAGTCCATGGTCGATGGCCTCCTGCAGGCGCTATCCACTGTATTCGAGTTCAGCAGCCTTCTCGAAGCGCAAAGAATCGGGGTCGTCACACGCCAACTTGCGGCATGGGCCGCGATCCTCGCAGTGCCCACAGCGATTGCAGGCATATACGGCATGAACTTCAAGAACATGCCGGAACTGGACACGGCTTACGGCTACTTCGTCGTGCTCGGTGTCATGCTGATGTTCTGCCTCTTCCTGTTCGTGCGGTTCAAGAAGGCCAAGTGGCTGTGATCGCTACGCGCGAGCCTCAACTAGATCCAGCAGGCTGCCGCGCGCCGTCCACGGCCGCCCTTCCGTCCCAACGTGAACTCGAGGTGCATCAATGACAGCCCAAGTGACCGACGTTCTAGAAGCAGTGCAGACCTTCGTCGCGAAGGGCTATGACCGCGAGTACCGCGTCAAGGACGGCAACCTAGTCGATCTCGAACTGGGATCGATGCTCGATCCATGCTCCATTCGCGTCGACGCAGCGCTGCGTCTCGAAAGCGGGGACGGTGCCGAAGATGCTTCGAACATCTACGCGATCACCGATCCCGCGACCGAGCGAAAAGGTTTGCTGATTGATGCCTTCGACGTGTTCGACGAGATTTGCCACCGTGATCTTTCCGAGCGCCTCCTGGAACATCGTGAAATAACGCCTGCGGGCGACGAAGGCGTTCCGAGCAAGCATGGGCTGCGGAAGGTCTACAAGGCCGAATTCGATCGCGAACCCGAGCGTTACGTTCTTCGAGAAGGCTTCCCCGATTTTCCGGCATGCCCGTTCGGGGGCGCATTCAGCATTCTCGGCTTCGATACCGCAGAACAGACGTATGTCTGGCTCGTGACCAGCATCATTCGGGATCCTCGGCTGATCAGGATCCCCTACCAGGGCGAAGACGTCATCAGCGAAGAATAACGGTGCCGGCTGCGGAACGCGGCCTTTCAACGGCTTGCTCCGATAGATCGGCTTATCATTTCAAATTGCAATGCAACGAGGTGCAGATGGATTGGAATAAGGACCACATTCGGGAAACGATGCTGTCGTTGGAGACCGCTGCTCTGCAGAGCGCTCGCGACAAGTATCTCGATTATGTTTCTACCGCTCGCTTGGATCGGAGCGAGCCGATCGAGAACGACGAACAGGCACAAGCCGAGATCGCGAGCGACTTCGCCGAGGCGCTCGACGATACTCTGGACGATTACGCCGACAAGCTCGACAAGCTGAGACTAATCGACTTCGGACCGAAGACGGCGGTTACAGAAGGGGCGGTCATCAAGTTGTCGGGTCGCTACTTCGTCGTCGCGGTGTCAACGGACAAGTTCGTCTGCCATGGGCGCGAGCTTATGGGAATATCGACGATGGCGCCGATCTTCGAGGTAATCGACGGGGCTCAGGCTGGCGAGACGGTTCAATTCAACGGCCGAGAGCTGAAGGTCGAAGCTGTCTCATAGCAAACGGTCGCCGGGGCCGCAGCGCTAGTTCCGAACGCTCTGCGGCTCGTCCTGGGTTCGTATCATCGCATCGAGAGAGGCGGTGATCATCGGCGTACTCGGACAACGTGTCGCCTTTACCTCGATTGCGGAGCGAGAGCGACCGCGTAGGCCCGCTAACACCGCTAGCATGGTCAGCAGGACAACAGCATAGACGAACAGCCCACCAGGCCCGACACGATCCATCACCACGCCCCCGACAAGGGGTCCGGCCGCCGTTCCGATCCCGTTGAGCAGCAGAAGCCCTCGCGCGGTGCCGAGCAGCCGCCCTGGAGGAAGGTCGTCGTTCGCAGCGGCGAGACACAGCGAGTAGATCGGGATGCCAAAACCGCCGAAGAGCGCTCCCGCCGCAAGGAGGACGGGCAAAGGGGCGTCTGCCGCCACCGACACGCCGATGGCTGCCACGGCGGATGCCAGCGCCGCTCCTGCGATAACCAAGTTCCTGGACACCCGATCGGAGAGCCAACCGAGCGGCCATTGCAACGCAAGCGTTCCTCCGAGAACCGCGGCCATGAAGGCGGAGATGCCGGCGACGTCGAGACCGATCCTTTGCGCAAAATTGGGCCCCATGCCCCAGAAGCCGCCTATGGCCAGCCCGGCCAAGAAGACGCCGATCGACGCCAAGGGCGAAACAGAAAAGAGATCCCTGAATGCGACCGACTCGTGCCGTACGTCTGCCGGCGGATGACTGGGAAGTAGAGTGATCGGAACCACTGCGGCGGATATCAGCAGCGAGACGATGAGGAAAAGTGTAACATCGGCGGGTGGAGCGATGTTGAGGAGCGCCTGTCCGGTCGCCCAAGAACCCATGGAGACAACGCCGAAAATCGACAAAAGCTGACCGCGTGTGGATTGAACCGCGTGGGCATTGAGCCAGCTTTCCGTTGCGAGGATCATACCCGCATATGCGAAGCCGGTCATGAGCCGAAGCGGCATCCAGGCTACCGGATCTACGAACGCTACATGAAGAAGGGCGGTCATCGATGCGATCGCCGCAAAGCCGGCGAAGGTCCGCACGTGCCCCACCGACACAATGATGCGAGGCAAAGCCAGCGCGCCAATCGTGAAGCCTGCGAAGTAAAACGACATCATCGCGCTGATCGCGGTGGCCGAGAAGCCCTCCTGACCAGCTCTGACGATCAAAAGCGTGCCCAGCAGCCCGTTGCCGAGCAGCAAGATGGCGACGCTTAACAGCAAGGCGGCTACTGGCGCGAGGACGAGGCCACGCGTGCAAGCGGCCTTCACGTTGTCCATTACCTGACTCATTTCAGAGCCTGTCGCGGAACTCGATACTCCGCAGCGCTGATGAATTGATCAAACGCCTCGCACCAGATGACAACTGCGCTGTAATCGTCAACGTCGACGCCTCTTGGCACCGCCACGATGAACCCAGCGAAGGTCTTCACATCTCCCAGCAGCACTGAAGAGCCTTTGGCCTCAAGGAAGTCCTGTTTGGTGTCTACAAACCGGGGCGCGAGGTAGACTTTGTAATCCGGACCAGGAGACAGACGCCCAAGGAGCACGATCCGATCGGGCGCCACACGAACCTCTCCGTCACCCCAGTGCAGTAGATCACTGCCCTTAAGATCGCGTGCAAACCGCCCCACGTAGACCGCTTTCGAAGCAGAATTCTGGAGCGCGGCTTCAGTGGGCGCAGGCGGCGCAGTCAGGATCGGCAGCAGATAGATCCCACCGGCGAAGCCTATAGACATGACGAGGATGTGAGTCCCGGTGAGGATCAGCCAACGCGCCATAGTTCACGCCCGCTCCAGTTCCGCCACAAGACGATCTGCATCTAGATGGAAGTCAGAGAAGACAATGTGGCCATCGGCCTCGATCACCACAAACCAAGGCGTTCCCCGGGTATGATAATCCCCCATGAGCGTTGGGAACGGTGCACCTGGTGGTGGCTCGTCGTGACCAAAGGCGACAGGTAAGCCGTACTGGAGCTGATTGACGCGCAGTTTTTCGAATGTGTTCTCTTGCGCGCCTTCGAAAACCGTTTGGACGACCGCAAACCCGACGCCTCTGGATTCCAACGCCCTATGCAATCGTTGAAGCGTGGGAAAGCCATGCAAATGGCAACCACGGCACCAGTGCTGGAACGCGAACAGAATCTTCGGTCCGCTACCGATGTCCGAGAGCTTGAGGGGTACGTCAAGGCGGTGTCCGTCTCCGCCGATCCAATGTTGCACACGAAGCTCGGGCGCTTGTGCTCCGGTAGCGCTCATCCGCTTTCTCCAACCTCAATGCAGAAGCCCGATGTCTGGCCGAGCATTGCGGCGGCAGGCGAACTGCTGTCCTGATCTGCGCTCTATGGCTTGAGGTCTCTTGATCGATTCGATCGAGTTTTCTTCCGATCTATGCCTCAGGAAACCAAGATTCCGCAGCAGCAACTATGAATTGTTACGATCCACAATACCAATAGCTGCTCAGTATAGTTTCCATACCTCGGACCTCGTTGGTGGTGCGGTTCTCCCTCAGCGCTCTTGCCGGCCACTTCTCGAGCTATGCGCCACAGGAAGCGTGCGCTTGTGCGCCGTCGCGCGGTATGCGCTGGCGATCGTCCCCGCAACTGCCTGATTCACGGCTTTACCCTCGAGGAAATCGTCGATTTGGTCGTAGGTCACGCCATAGACATCCTCGTCCGGTCGCAACGGCGCGCCATCGTCCAAGTCTGCGGTAGGAACCTTGCCGATCAGCTTTGCCGATCTCTCCATGTAGTCGCTAAGAAACCTGGTTCGGCCTACCGTCTCACGTCGCGCTTCGAATGAAACGGAGACGTTGAGCTCACCGATGATCTCGGTCTGGATGGTCATCTCGATCTTTCATTGTCGCGCAACGCGCATCCACGCTCGCAGCGGAGCGTGGGCGCGAGGGAGCATACCCTTGCAGTTTGGCCGAGGGGAACGCAGTTGCGACTCTTGCAAAAGCTATCGAAACTATAGCGAACAGGCATTGGTCAAACTTGGCGATGTGCCGCTATAGTATCCATGCAATCGTCGCAGCTCATAGTGGGCGAAAACTATTGTTATATCGTAGAACACGCCGGTGATCCAAGATTCAGCCTATCGGAAAGCTCGACTTTTGCTTACGCGAAGTTGTTGTACCTAATAGTCTGTGATGAACCCGGCTCCGGTCTGTCGTGACAAGCAAGGGGGTTCGACATCAATGCTCTCAACTTAACGCTCCCTTATAGGACATATGCAAATGTGGCTTGCTTCGGGGCGGTCGTGGGTAGCTTCTGCCTGGCTGGATGCGGCATCGACTGCGGCCCATGGCGGCCAGGGTATCGGGCAATGCCGCCCATGCCTGAGCGATGCCGAGCAGGCACCCGGCGAGGATGGGCTTGAGTGCGCCGAATGCGTAGGTTCGATTCGGGCGGGAGCCGGTCTGGATGGCGTCGTCGGTGCCGCTGCCGCTGAGCAGTGCGCACAGGTTGTCGGCCAGGATCTTGGCGGCGAAGTCCTGCTGCAGGGCGAGGTAGTTCAACCCCGTCGTGGCCTCGAGGCGCAGACGATGCTTGATGCGCTTGAAGGCCTCCTCGACGCGCCAGCGCTGGTGATAGAGCGCGCTGAACTGCGCGGCCGGATACGACTGGGCATCGAGCAGGTTGGTCATCAGGACGCGGATCTGGCCGTTCGGAGCGATGTTGCGGATCAGGCGCACGGTGGTGGCGGTGCGGGCCAGATCGAACGTGCTGGCATCGCGTGCGGTGGGCGGCGACAGTGTGACCACGCGCTCGGCCTCGTTCGAGCGTCGGAAGTCGGCGACGCAACGCCAGCCGCTGGCATCGACGCGCAGACAGAAGGCCATGCCGTGTTGCGCCAGCGTCGCTGCCATGGTGTTGCCGACGTAACCTCGGTCGAGCACGAGCAGATCCTGCGCCGGATCGAGTGCGTCGAGCGCCTCGAACAGCATCTGCCGCTCCGAGCCGTCGGCCGGATGCAGACTGGCGTGCAGCGTGAGTTCGGTGCCCGGCAGAAACAAGGCAAACGCGTAGTGGTCCGCCGTCAGTGCGGCCGTCTTGCGTGTCGACACACGCAGGCGCGACGCATCAGCCGCCACCACGCGGCGGCCATTCCAGCGTGCCGCCTCTATGTGCGGGCGCGCCAGGTGCAGCAGGTGCGCACTGGCCAATTCGAACAGCCGGCCCGAAAACCCCTGGCGGGCCTTGCTGAAGGCCTGTGCGCTGACCTCGCGGATCCGCCCGGGCACCGCATGCAGGCGGCCGAAAAAGGCGTCGAGTTCGGCTTGAACGCTCGCGCACATGCCCGAGATCATCATGGCCGCCAGGCGCGGCAGGGTGAGCTTGCGATCGCGGGTGAAGGCCCCAGGCCGAAGACGTACCTGCTCGGCCAGCGCGGGGTCGAGCAGAAAGTCAGCGAACTCGGACAGCAGCGACTCGTGGTCGAGTATTCGAGTTCATATTGTCTATTTATCAATGACTTAACGAACGCCATTTTACCCGTTTCCCATAGGGTTCACAAGGGCTATAAGCTAAAGTTGAGAGCATTGCCTCTCATCCCCCCGAAAACCCGCCACACGGCGGGTTTCGTTTTTTGGAGATCCCAAAATGCAAAATCCGTTCGACAACCCCGGCTTCTCGATGGCGAGCCTTACCACGGCCATCAACCTCATCCCCAACCGCTACGGTCGCATCGAGCAGTTGGGCCTCTTTCCGGCCAAGCCGGTGCGCACCCGGCAGATCATCGTCGAGGAGTACGCCGGGCGGCTGAACCTGTTGCCGACGAAACCTCCCGGCTCGCCGGGCACCGTGGGCGAGCGTGGCACGCGCACCCTGCGCTCCTTCGTCATCCCGCACATCCCGCACGACGACGTCGTGCTGCCGGAAGAGGTGCAGGGCATCCGCGCCTTCGGTTCCGAAACCGAAATGGAGGCGATCTCGGGCGTCATGGCGCGGCATCTGGAGACCATGCGCAACAAGCACGCCATCACCCTGGAACACCTGCGCATGGGCGCGCTCAAGGGCCAAATCCTCGATGCCGACGGCAGCACCATCTACGACCTCTATACTGAGTTCGGCCTTTCACAGACGTCGATCAACTTTGATCTGGCGAACGCCAACAGCGACATCAAGGGCCACTGCTACGACGTGCTCGCCGAGATCGAGGACAACCTCAAGGGCGAGTTCATGACCGATGTGCACGTGCTCTGCTCGCCGCAGTTCTTCCGGGCGCTCACCACCCACAAGGCGGTCAAGGAGGCTTATACCAACTGGCAGCAAGGGGCGATCCTGATCAACGACGTGCGCTCCGGCTTCACCTTCGGCGGCATCACCTTCGAGGAGTATCGCGGCCAGGCGAGCGACATCAACGGCACGGTGCGCAAGTTCATCGCCCCGGGCGAGGCTCACGCCTTCCCGCTGGGAACGGTCGACACCTTCGGCACCTACCTGGCCCCGGCGGACTTCAACGAGACGGTCAACACCCTCGGCCAGCCGCTGTACGCCAAGCAGGAGCCGAGGAAGTTCGAGCGCGGCACGGATCTGCATACGCAGTCCAATCCGCTGCCGATGTGCCATCGCCCCGGTGTGCTGGTGAAGCTGACGAGCGCCTGATGGTCGGCGTGGCTGATCTGTACGACGCGGCCGCCCGCGCCGGACTGCTCACCCCCGTCAAGGTCGGTGCCCTGATCGTCGAGTGCGGTTTCCGCGCACCCGACGAGACGGTGCTCGATGGCCTGGCGCTCTCCCGCGACTACGAGATTGAGTACCCGGCTGCGCGCATCACTCTCGCGGCCGGCGACACGGTCGAGATCGCGGGCCACTCCTACCGCGTGCGGGAGGTGATTGCCTTGCGAGACGGCAGCGAGTGCCGAGCGCGCCTGGCTCGGTTGTGAGCCGATCAGGGTCCGATCTTGATCCAGCGGTTCCAGAGCATGCGACTGATGGTGGCATTCACGGCCTGACGGTCGAAGCGTTCCGGATCGAAATCCAGTCCTGCCCACTCCTGGAAGGACTTGGTTTCGTCGCCGTAAGGGTCGTCCTCAAGCTGATCGAGAAACGCCTGGTAGCCGCCTGAACCACCCGCATCGTCGGGCGGGCAGGCGCGCTCGCCAGCCTCGACCCAGGCAAAGCCGTCGTCGCTTGGGCTTGGCTTGACGTCCTTGATCGCCTCAACCGTGATGCGGTGCATCCAGCTATCGCCGAAGTCGTACAGGTAGTCGCAGGTATCGCCCTCGGCCAGCAGTTGGTTGAGGCGGTACTTCTTCTCGTCGAGCACTTC
>Ga0307362_100265_pt1 | contig 10213 bp, 9 predicted proteins | sample AAT_RA_Asp1_MT_FD_194606 | JGI IMG/M metagenome (GOLD analysis project Ga0307362, IMG submission 194606) | Metatranscriptome of enriched activated sludge microbial communities from anaerobic digester in WTTP, New Holstein, Wisconsin, United... | ecosystem: Engineered > Bioreactor > Anaerobic >...
GATCCAACCACAGATATCAAGATCTTCTCGCGACCACTGTCCGGTCCCGGATCATCTGTCCTTATGGGATTTCCGGGGAGCGGCCTTGTGGGGAGCATCGCGCTCCAGTACATGGTGGACCAGCTGGAGTTCGAGCAGATCGGGAGTATCAACAGCAAATATTTCCCTGCCCTTGCCATGATGAACAAGGGTGTGATCAATGTCCCGGTGAGGGTATACGAGAAGGGGAACATCTCTGTGATCGTCGCGGACATCCCCATCCATCCCATGATCTGCTACGAGGTGGCGAACGGGGTGATGGACTGGCTGGAACCATTCTCCATCAAGGAGGTCGTCACGATCGCGGGCATCATCACCAACGAACCCGAGAAGAGAGTGTTTGGAGTTGCAAGCAACGAAGAGGCACTCTCCAGGATACAGGACTCCACTATCATCCTCCCAGTCGGAAGCATTTCAGGGATTGCAAGCAGCATCCTCACCGAGTGTAAGATCAGGAATATCCCTGCGTATGGTCTTCTCGGAGAGACGATCAATGCTCCCGATCCACGGGCATCAGCTGCCGCCATAGAGGTCCTGAACAGGATGTATGACATTCAACTCGATGTCAAGCCGCTTATCGAGCAGGCGGAAGAGATCGAGTCAACCATGCAGAAGCTGGCAGAACAGGTGAAGACCGCAGAGACGATGCCGAAGAAAGAACAGCTTCCCATGTACGGGTGATCTTCATGAAGTGCTTCGCGTTAACCGGAATCGCCCCACAGGTGATCAGAGAGCTCCAGGAGGGCAAGGCCAGGACCCTGGAACTACAGAGTACGCACAATGTGGTGACCCTTGCAGGTATTCCTGCCGGATCGTTCGTATTCATGACTTCCGTCGATATGGAGGATATCTCCCCGGGAGATTCAGGAATCATCGTCGAGCTCCTCGCGGTGAGCATCACAATGAAGCGGATCATGGAGTATTCGCACGGTCTGCATTACGAGGAACGGGAGCGGATGTCTGCCCGAATCAAGGTAAAATGCGTGGGTTCCTCGACGGTCCGGAGCGTGACGACCGAAGGGTTTATCCAGCCTATCACCGTCGAGGTGCTGAAATCGGCCTGCTACCATGCGGGATAACCCCTTGTTCAGGTAACGGAACTGTGCGAAAGGACTCATCTGATATTTTTTTTCTTGTGTGTAAATGCTAAAGTCATCATCTGCAGCGCGGCATGCAAAAAAGGGGAACCAGGAGGCCACATTATCGCAGGACTATCCCTTGTTATCTGAAAGAACGATTAATTACCATCGACCCTCATAGTATACACACTTCAGTGGGCTTGTGGCTTAGCCAGGATAGAGCGCCGGGCTTCTAACCCGGATGTCGGGGGTTCGAATCCCCCCAGGCCCGTAAAGTCCCTTTTTTGCAGGGCCTTCGCCCTGAATAGACGCCCGGGCTTGAATGGTTGCCTTCATCATGAATGAACGCGACACAAATCCTGAGTGCCACACATGCCTGACAGATGTACCCATGCCAACATGGTAATCGCCACTACCATGTCAGAGATCGAGAGCGCATTCTATGACATCGAAAGCATCAAGAACGATATCAGGGACATGCAGTATGGTCTCACCGAACTGGACGGAAAACTGCATGAGATCAACCAGCGTTTGAAATCACTCCAGGCTGTGCTCGAAGAGATCTGTCCTCTCCCGGGTTCGTCATCCCCACCTGATGACCCCCACAGGTCTGTACCTCTCTGAAAGAATGGGGTTTTTCGCAAATCCCCTCTCCATGCGGGGAGGAAACTTGAGTTGGGGCGTGATATTATTTTTCCGCTGAAAAAAACAAGAAGGAGAGCTATTCTGCCTGGTTGTTCACCAGCAGCACATCGCTGATATTGTGCTGGCGCTGGGCAAGCTTCTTCGCCTTGAAGATGTTTTTTCCTTCCTTCCCGATTGCGAGTCCGCGGTCCTCGTCCCTGACCTCGACATGCGCAACCTGGGAATCTCCCTCGCCCTCGAAGTCGACGGCAGTCACCTTGGCAGGCAGGAAACAGTTCCTGAGAAACTGCTCCGGGTTGTTCGCGTACTCCACCACCTCGATCTTCTTGCCCATGACATCCATCGCCTTCTTTATGCTGGCCCCGCTCTTTCCGATTGCAAGCCCCATCTCGCCGGGGTTGATGACGAAGATAATGCGGTTGTTCCGGTCGTCAATCACGCAGTCCCTGCTCCCTGCCCCCGTCAGTTTCTCGAACTGGGATATAAGGCGCATGCAGTCCTCGTTCAGAAGCACTTCAGCCATGGTTTCAGGCCCTCTTGAGATTAAGGATATCGGACTCGCCAGGGTTGATGACTGCAAGGGCGCTGACCATAAAGGGTTTACCGCATGCCTTCCCCAGTTGCACGCTGGACCCTTCGAACGTGTAGACGAAGAGGTTATCCTTTGATTTGAGCATTTCCCTGAAATTTTCCGGGCAGTTACCGGCCACTACCACCATCTGGGCCCTGCCGTTCTCGATGGACTGCGCGGTCATGTTCTGGCCGAGCAGGACTTCTCCTGTTTTTATGGCTCTTCGTAAAGAAGCGTTAAAATCCATTATAATTCTCCTAGTTCAAAGGTTTTGCAATCAGTTTGACGTCACCGGTTCCAAGCTGAATGGGCTGGCCCACGATCACGTTCTCCGTCACTCCCGACAGTTCATCCACCTCATTGGCAACTGCAGCATCCAGCAGATGATTGACAGTCACCTCGAATGCGGCACGGGAGAGGACACTCTCCTTCTCGCCGGCGATTCCATGCCGGCCAATCTGCTTTACTTCCCCGTCCATGCACATCATGTCCGCGACCAGCATGATATGCCGCACGTCCACGAGGATCCCCTGCTCGTTCAGGGTGGAGAGGGCTTCGTGGATGATGGCATTCCTGGCGGCTTCGATGCCGAGCACCTGGGAGATCTCGCTGATGTTGTTGGTACGGGTCCTCGTGGTATCCACACCGACAACCTCAAACACGTCCTTAAGGTTGGAGCCCTCAGTATATAGGATATACTCTCCACTCTCCTTTCTTACCACCACGCGCTCGATATCGTCAATCCCCTGGACTATGACGTTGCGCACGTGTTCAGCGAGCTGGAAGAGGTTCTGGTAACTCTCCCTGTCCTTTGGCATGAAGTACATGATCGCGCCCTTCTCGTCCACCTCGTGGTCGAAATCCCGGTAATGGCGCCGATCCCGGATCTTGCGCGGTGCGATCTCAACAATCTCTGCAACGGAGATCTTCCTCTTGTCGCAGACCGCGGTGTTGAGTTGCACCACGATCTGCATGTTCTCCATGTCGATGACGATATCCCCAAACTCGTGCAGGGGCGCGGCTTCGATCTGCCAGCTCACCTCCCGCGCACGGTCGCGATCTCCTGAGTAATCCTCCTGGAGATAGATTGTCATGGTGGGGGTACTCGGTTCCTTCCTGGCATCCATGATCTCGATCAGCCTGGGCAGACCGAGCGTCACGTTGATCTCAGCCACCCCGGCATAGTGGAACGTACGCATCGTCATCTGCGTGCCAGGCTCTCCTATCGACTGCGCCGCGATGATCCCGACTGCCTCGCAGGCCTCGATGCGTGTGTTCACATACTCGTTGATCACCCTGTCGAGGATGGTTGAGAACTGCTCTTTTGAGATTTCCTTGCCGTCAAGGAATGTGCGGAGCTGCTGCTTGGTCTTGTCTGGCAGGTCTGCCTTCCCGATTGCAGCATCAAACCCGGGATCCATCTCACACCTCCTCTTTCAGGATGCTTTCCACGATTCCTTTCACGTCCACAGGATCACCGAAACTGCTTTTCATGGGGTCCGTCCCGTCCTCACCATAGCAGAACTGGATGATACGCCCTCCCGTTGTCCTGACGGTCCCGTCATATGCGACCTTCAGGTCCTGGAGGGCGTTGATCATGCGCCTCTGCAGGTACCCGCTCTGCGATGTCCTGACTGCAGTGTCCACAAGACCTTCGCGGCCTCCGATGGCATGGAAAAAGAACTCCGTAGGGTTCAGCCCTGACTTGTAGCTGTGGGTGATGAAACCGTGGGCATCTGCACCCCTGTCGCCCTTTTTGAAGTGGGGGAGCGTCCGGTCGTCGTACCCTCTCATGATACGTTCTCCACGGACAGACTGCTGCCCGACGCACCCTGCCATCTGGGTGAGGTTCAGCATGGAGCCCCTTGCCCCTGACACTGCCATGACCACAGCGCTGTTGCCGAGACCAAGGTGCCGGCCGGCAATCTCACCAGTCCGGTCACGAGCCTTCCCGAGGACCTGCATGATCTGCATCTCGAGGGTCTCCTCGGGAGTCCTCCCGGGCATTGCCTCGAGCTGCCCGTCCTCGTAGATCTTGATCCGCCGCTGCACATCGTTGACTGCATTCGAGAGCACCTCATCGATCTGGCCGTACTCTGTCTTCGAGAGATCCTCGTCGTCGATGCCGAACGAGAACCCGTCCAGCATGATGGCACGGATCGAGAGGTGGGTGATGGCGTCGATGAACTCGGCTGCCCGCTTCATGCCGTACTGCCGGATGATGCGGTTCACAATCTGTCCGTCGAATGCCCCGATGGCCTTCTTATCGATGGTCCCTGATTCGAGAATCCCGTCGATAATCCGGACATAAGCATCGCGTTCGCAAAGCTGTCTCTTGCAGGTCTCGCAGTTCTGGCAGCTGCTTGCCCGGAACACCATGTTCAGTTCCTTCGGCAGCACACTGGAGAAGATCTGCTTGTTGCTCCAGAGTTCCTGCCCGTTCTCTTCCATTCCGGGTGCAGGGAGATGTTCCACGCCGATATTCTTGAGGAGGTAGAGGGCCTCCTCCTTGGTATGCCACTTCAGCTGGTTGGTGAGCATGAAGATGCCCGAGACGTGGTCGTGGATTCCGCCGATGATAGGGCCGCCGAACCTCGGGGAGAGGATGTTCTCCTCTACCGCAACGAGAATTGCGGCCTCCGCCCTCGCCTCCTCGGTCTGGGGGATGTGCAGGTTCATCTCGTCTCCATCGAAGTCGGCGTTGTATGGCGGGCATACCGCTGGGTTCAGCCTGAATGTGCGGCCGTCCATCACCTTGACACGATGGGCCATGATGCTCATCCGGTGCAGCGAGGGCTGCCGGTTGAAGAGGACAATATCGCCGTCCCTGATCTGGCGCTCCACCGTCCATCCCGGCTCGAGCATCTCGGCAACTGTCTCGAGGTTCCCCTCAGCCAGCCGGATACGCCTCTTGTCAGGGCGAATCACGTAGTTGGCACCGCAGGGATCGGAGATTCCAGCGCGGAACGGGCCGTACCTCACCATCTGTCTCAGTTCCTCGATGTTGAAGGGATTTGTCTGGACAGGGATGGTCATCTCGTTTGCGACTGCCAGGGGTATTCCCACCTCGATCACGCTCAGGTTCGGATCGGGAGAGATGACCGTTCGGGCCGAGAAGTTCACCCTTTTCCCTGAGAGCGATCCACGGAAACGCCCGTCTTTTCCTTTCAGCCTCTGTGAGAGTGTCTTTAAGGGCCTGCCACTCCTGTGGCGTGCCGGCGGGCACCCTGCCACCTCGTTGTCAAGGTAGGTGGTGACGTGGTACTGCAGGAGCTCCCAGAGGTCTTCGATGATCAGTTGCGGCGCACCCGCGTCCTGGTTCTCCTTGAAACGCTGGTTGATCCTGATGATGTCCACGAGCTTGTGGGTGAGGTCGTCCTCGGACCGCTGCCCGTTCTCGAGGATGATCGAGGGGCGCATCGTGACCGGCGGGACCGGAAGCACCGTAAGAATCGTCCATTCGGGCCTTGCGACCTCGGGATTGATCCCGAGATGCCGGAGGTCTTCGTCGGGTATCTTCTCCATGCGGGCCCGGATATCCGCGGGGGTCAGCTTGTGCTCGATCTTCTTCCCGTCGTCTACGAAGATCTCCGAGAACGTCGTCGGCTTCTCAAAGTTAATCTTGAGCTGTTGCTCTCCGCAGTGGGGGCACAGCCTCTCCTTTTTGATGTCTTTCTCGGAGAGAAAGTCTCCTGTCAGGTCGTCTTCGGTCCCCACCACCTTCTCGATCTCTTCAGGGGAGAGGAGGAGCCGGCTGCAGCTTCTGCAGGTCACCCTGAGAAGTTTTCGTATCAGCCTTGTGTAGCCGACGTGAATGACCGGCTTTGCGAGCTCGATGTGCCCGAAATGGCCGGGACACTCGCTCGCCTTCTGGTCACAGGTCTTGCACCGGAGACCAGGGTCGATCACCCCGAGGTTCAGGTCCATCAGCCCCTGGGGGTAGGGGAACCCGTCATCATCATAGGTATCAGCCCAGATGATCTTTCGCACACTCATGGTGCGGATCTCCTTCGGGGAGAGGAGTCCGAATTCTATCTTTCCAATTCTCTTTGGGCTAGGCATTACTCTCCCTCCTACACCACGTCTTCGAGCTTGAGTCTTGGGGCGATCCCCATGCTCTTCATCTCGTCGAGGAGGAGCTTGAACGCATACGACATTTCCACCGGGTAGATGTCCGTCTCGCCACCGCATGCGAGGCACCTGGTGGTGTTGGCCTTCCTATCGAGCATGGCCACCATCCCGCACCGTGCACAGACGTATTCCTGCACCTTGTCAGACTCGTCAAGGAGGCGCTCCTTCAATGCCATGGCGGCACCATGGCCAATCATCACGTCACGCTCCATCTCGCCGAAACGCAAGCCTCCTTCCCTTGCCCTCCCTTCGGTTGGCTGGCGGGTCAGCACCTGCACCGGTCCCCTTGACCGGGCATGCATCTTCGAGGAGACCATGTGGTAGAGTTTCTGGTAGTAGATTACACCCATGTAGATATCGGCCGAGAACCGTTTTCCGGTGATGCCGTCATACATGACTTCACGCCCGGTGTGTGCAAAACCCTGGCGCTTCAGCGAGGCACGCAAATCTTCTTCACGTTCGCCTGAAAAGGCGGTTCCGTTGATCCTCCGTCCTTCGAGTGATCCCACTTTGCCTCCGATCATCTCAAGCATGTGCCCGATTGTCATCCGGCTTGGGATGGCATGTGGATTGATGACGAGGTCGGGGGTGAGCCCGGATTCGGTATACGGCATATCCTCCTGGGGGGTGATCAGGCCGATAACCCCTTTCTGCCCGTGGCGGGACGCGAACTTGTCGCCAACCTCTGGGATCCTCTGGTCCCTGGTCCGGACCTTCACCAGGCGGGAGCTGTTCTCTCCTTCTGTAATGATTACCGTATCAACAATCCCGCGCTCGTTGCTTCGCATCGTTACTGAAGTGTCACGCCGCTTCTCGACAGTGATCAGGTCACTTGTGGGCTCCTCGAGGAAACGAGGCGGAGAAGTCTTCCCGATGAGGACGTCTTTTTCGTTGACCACAGTCTCGGGGTTGATCACGCCGTCATCGTCGAGGTTCTTGTAGCTCTCTGCGCCGTGGGCGCCTGTCACTTCCTCATCGGGGATCTCGATCCGGTCGACCTGTCCGCCGGGATACCTCCGCTCCTCACCCTCGTATGTGCGGAAGAAATGGGAGCGCCCAAGGCCCCGATCGATGGATGCCTTGTTGAATATGAGGGCATCTTCGATGTTGTACCCCTCGAACGAGAGAATAGCCACGACGAAGTTCTGGCCCGCAGGCCGGTCATCTGAACCGATGAGGTCCGAAGTCTGGGTATGGACGAGGGGTTTCTGGACGTAATGGAGGAGATGCCCCCTCGTATCGGGCCGGATCTTCATGTTTGCAGCCCCGAATCCCAGCGCCTGCTTGACCATGCCTGCACCCATGGTGACCCTGGGGCTTGCATTGTGCTCGGGGAACGGGACATGCGCGGCACCTATCCCCAGGATAAGGGAGGGATCTATCTCCATGTGAGTGTGGAGAGGAGTTGCGTCACCCGGGTTGATTGCAATCAGGAGGTCTTCTTCCTCTTCCGCATCAATCAGCTCGATGAGTCCCTTTTTAATGAACACATCAAACTCCACCTCCTTTTTCCTGAGTTTTTCCACGTCCTCTTCCGAGATCAGCGGTTTGCCCTGGTGCAGAACGATCAGTGGCCTTCGTGCCCTTCCCCTGTCTGTGTGAATGATGACATCGTTGTTGAATTCCTTGTGGGAGATGTTCACTTCGGTGGGGATGACCCCCTGGCGCCGCATGGCCCGCACCTGTGAGACCATGGCCTTTGGGTCTTCCACGAGCCCGATCAGGGCACCGTCCACAAACACCCGTGCCTTCTTCATCTCACGTCCCCCTTGATATGCTCCACGCCGAGAGAGTAGAGGATACGAATCACCTCATCTTCATCCTGGACCCCCCGGCTGATCTCTACCATCTGGGCAAAATTCTTTACAAGCCCGCAGTTCGGCCCCTCGGGTGTCTCGCTCGGGCAGATCCGCCCCCACTGGGTGGGGTGCAGGTCACGCGCCTCGAAGTGAGGCTGCGAGCGGGAGAGGGGGGATATAACCCTCCGGAGGTGTGAGAGCACGCTCATGTGATCGACCCTGTCCAGCAGCTGGGATACCCCTGTCCTGCCACCCACCCAGTTTCCAGTCGCAAGCGGGTGGAGAAGGCGTTCGGTCAGCACGTCGGCACGGACTGCCGTCCCGATAGAGAGGTCGCGGTGACGCATGCTTGCCCTCTCGAGCTGGTACTTGATGTCGCGGGTGAGCCTGTTGAGTGAGATGCGGAAGAGATCCTCCATCAGGTCTCCTGCAAGCTTCAGCCGCTTGTTGGAGTAATGGTCCTTGTCGTCAATCCTCCTCTTCGAGAGGACGAGGTCGAAACATGCCTCTGCCATGCGCCCCAGGAAGTGGGCCTTCGCAAGGCGGACCTCTGCAACGGCTTCACTATACCCCTCTTCGCCCTCTTTTAAATTCGTGGGCATGAGGTAGTTCAGGTGCGGCAGGAGGTAGTTGTCAAGGACGAACTCCGCACGCTTCCTCTGGTAATCCTTCGTCTGGTTGGGCGCAAGTTTCTTGCCCACGTACATGACTCCCGCCTCGACACTGTCGCAGTCGCTCTCCTCGAGGTTCTGCATCATGTACGTGAGGATGTCCTCGTCGGTTGAGACGGCGCTCACCACGTCATGGTCGCTGACCATCCCAAGTGAACGCATCAGGTCCACGAACTTCAGGTGTCCCGCAACCGAAGGGAATGAGACCTCGAGGAGGTTCTTCCGGTTTCGTTCCACCACCACGAGTGCCCTGTAGCCCCGGTATTGTGAGAAGACCTTTGCCACGTAAATGCGCTCATTGTAGCGCTCCGTGTATTCGGTCATGATCTTGTTCGATGCGAGATCCTCGAGGGTCATCAATACCCTCTCGGTCCCGTTCACGATGAAGTACCCGCCGGGGTCAAGCGGGTCCTCCCCGTGCGAAACCCTCTCCTCCTGACTCATCCCAGAGAGGTTGCAGGCAGCCGAACCTACCATAATGGGCAGCTGCCCAATGGTAGTAACGACCGGCTCCTGGCGTTCACCCCCCTGGACAAGCGTCAGCTCCAGGTGAATTGGTGCGGCATAGGTGAGGTTGCGGAGCCTTGCCTCGCTTGGGAAGAGATCCCCCTGGGATCCGTCCGCTTCTCTCACGAGAGGCTTCTTCACCTCAACCCTGCCCAGTTCTACCCACACCGGGTCGTTGCTCCGCCCGCGAATCTCGATGTCAGTCTCGATGACGCGTTGTTCATTGACCACCTTCTGCAGGTTCTGCAGAAGAAAATTGTTAAAAGAGTCGAGCTGGTGGCGCGCCACGTGCTCCTGGGAAAAATATGCCTTAGATAATACGCTCCTGTCAATCAGAACGATCAGCCCCGCCTGAATTATTTTTTCGGTCTTTTGATGACCAGCCGGTACGATTCGGCCCTTCCGGCCGTATGGGATGTCCGGACGATACGGATTACGTCCCCCAATTTGGCTCCGATTACCTTCACAGCAGGATCGTCATGGTAGATTTTTGGCAGCTGTTCGCTGGAAATAGTGTAGAGAGAATAAAGTTCCCGGACTTCATCTTCACTCATAATCTGGTGATCCGGAACCATTACATGGTCCAGTACATTCAGTTTTAAACTCACCCCAAACCCCCGTCCTTTGGATGATCTGTTGCTCGCAGGGACATCACCGGTAAAACCGCTGGCTGTGACCGCGGTAGCGGGCCCGGAGGGATTTGAACCCCCGACCACCTGGTTAAAAGCCAGGCGCTCTACCTAACTGAGCTACGAGCCCACCTTCTTCTAA
>Ga0307362_100268_pt1 | contig 10194 bp, 10 predicted proteins | sample AAT_RA_Asp1_MT_FD_194606 | JGI IMG/M metagenome (GOLD analysis project Ga0307362, IMG submission 194606) | Metatranscriptome of enriched activated sludge microbial communities from anaerobic digester in WTTP, New Holstein, Wisconsin, United... | ecosystem: Engineered > Bioreactor > Anaerobic >...
AATGGAGGGCTGTCCAACGACAACTACGCTACACTGATCTTCCGCTGGCTATCAAAAAACCAGCTTTAGCCCCTGACCATATTTCAGTCGGCACGCCTGCACAGAGTTCACCCGGTACGGACACATTTTCACCCACCGCGCGGTTTCGCTGTTCTACGCCGCTTGGAGAAAGTACCGATTCTATATCCCCTTCGAAGCGGGCAAGCATGACGGATTCTCGCGCAACATCCTCGACATCGTCGGCGTCGGGTTACAACACATGCAGCGCCGCCTCAAGCCAAATGACGGAGGGATTCCGGATCTTTTCCTGCTCCACTATGCCGGCCTGCTGTCTCAGCGACCGATCCCGGCAGTCAACATCGAAGCGCTGGTGAAGGGATTCTTCGGTATCGAGGCGCAACTCGAGCAGTTCACCGGACAGTGGATACAGTTGCCGGAAGAAGAACAGAGCGCACTGATCACCGGCCGGAACTGCGTTCTCGGGCGAACCGCGTTCATCGGTGAACGTATCTGGGATCGACAGAACAAGATGCGATTGCGTCTGGGGCCGCTCGACGCCGACCAGTTCTCTCGATTCATGCCGGGACAGGAAGAAGTCCTGGCACTGCAGGAATTGGTCCGATTCGCCTCAGGACTCACGCTGGATTGCGAAGTCGGACTCATTCTGAGGCGAGATGCCATTCCCTCTCCCATTCTCCAAACGAAGCAGAGACCTCCTCGCCTGGGCTACTCGCTGTGGCTCAACTCGCGACCGCAAACCAGTGACGCCGAGGATGTCCGCTTCACGCTGCTCAAGTAACCCGGACGCCACCCGTTACGCGCATCCATTGGCGTGCAAAAAAATCTGATCGGCGAACAGGATGGGAATCAGCCGGCCCATTGGTCGGCATTGCGCATGGAATCAGGCCGCAAGCCGTTGCCTGCTCTCGAAAGTGACAGGGACTCGGCCCGTCACCTCGTCGCTTATCTCGCCACGGGCCAGCAGACACCCGAAGGCCACGCCCAGCATGTCGGCGACGCCGCCGATCGTCAGATTCAGTTCCTTGTAACGATCATTGCATTCTTCGAGGAAGGCGACAGCATCGCCACGGTCAGCGATCAGGCACTCGAGTCTGCGCCCATCCTCCCTGACCCGATTCAACCCGTCCGGGCCGGCGCGGTGCAGTGTCGTCGTATCGTCAACGGTCTGCATCAGTCGCGCCATCATCGCGAACGACGCTGTAGTAACGCATCCGTGCCGCGCGAACGCGTCGCGGAACGCCGGCAAGGCGGCATCGAACAAGGACGGGTAACCACCGATGGCTTCGCCGACGATTCCGCCGGTGTGATAGTTCCGGCGAACCTTTTCGCCGTTGGAGCCGGTCTTCGCCGCCGTATCGAAAAACGACCGGGAAATGGCCGAAAGCGATTGCCGCACGGCCGCCTCATCGGATACTCCCGCGTGATGGCGCGCGATCAGCAGCATGCCGCTGAGGAAGATGTAGCCTTTGTGGGTATTGGTTCCCAGCTCGTCGTAGAGGCGACGTTCGGCGTGAATGGCGATGTCGCGCTGGCAGGCAAACGGTTCGTCCGCGCGCAGCGAGGCCACAATCGCATCGAGGTAATCGGCGACGATGCCGATCGACTGCTCCATCAGCGTGACGGAAAGATCGGGATGCGAGCCGTTGTCCAGCAGGTCGACGAGACCGGGCTTGGGCGTGAGATAGAGCTCCATGCTCGCGCCGCGTGCCAGCGCGTTGGCGAGATGCTCAAGTTCGGAATGGCGCGAGGAGTTCATGGACCCGGTGGATGACGGTGTGGAGGGAATGACGTTTGGCGCGGATGCAATCGACCGCGGGCTGGTCGCAAATGAGGCAGGAACGCGAGGAAAGACCGAGCGAATTCCGGTCGATCTGACGTCCGTCCGGCCCGTAGACATCGAGGTCGATCAAGCGCGACGACGGATGGCCGGTCTCCAGATGGACGCAGGCTTCCTTCACCGCCTTCGGGTCGGTCTCCAGGCAGAGGATCGCATACGGCCCCAGGACGTCGTGAAACCTGCTCGATTCGGCGATGCCGGCCAGTACCGCCGGCAACTGGTTGAACATCCAGACGAACAGCGCCTCGGCCCCGGGCGGGGTTTTTTCCCCGCCCGGGATGTTCAGCGCCAGGAACAGCGTCGCAGGATGCCCCCGGCCCAGCGCCCAGGCCAGGGCATCCTGCCGGCTGTCCCGGGCGTCCAGGTAGCTACGCCTTGACCTGGCGGATGACGTCGATGATGGAGCCATCACGGTACTCGACGAGGGCAACAACCTTGTCCTCGAACTCAACGGGCTTCGGCACGCCGGTGACGGCATAGATCTCGTCGCGCAGCTGCCGGATGTCCTTCACCGGCGCGCCGCGCTTGATCAGTTCCGCCTTGAGATCCGGCAGGTTGTCGTTCACCGCGATGCCGCGCTCGGTGACGATCACGCCCACCGTCTCGCCCGGCGTCGAGATCGTCGTCACCTCGTCGCGCACCATCGGCAGACGGCCACGGATCGACGGACAGACAACGATCGACACCTTGGCACCCGCCGCCGCGTCGCAGTGGCCACCCGTGTTGTGCAGCAGGTAGCCCATCGACTCGGTGTTGACGTTGACGTTGAAATTGACGTCGGTTTCGGTCGCGCTGAGGATCACGCAATCCAGACGGTTGACGATCGCCCCGCAGTTGAACGGGTTGGCATAGGTGCCGGCGGTGACTTCCACGTGCTTCTGGTTGCGGCCGATTGACTGCACGGCCTTGAGGTCGAAACACTGCACGTCGAACAGCGCCTCGAACAGCCCTTCTTCGAGCATGTCCACAAAGTAGCCGGTAATCCCGCCGAGGCCGAAGCTGCCCTTGACCTTGTCGCGGCGCATCATGTTGCGTACGTGCTCGGCCACGGCCAGCGAGATGCCGCCGGTCCCGGTCTGGAACGAGAAGCCGTCCTTGACGTAGCCGGATGCCTCGATGACCATCGCCGCGTACTTGGCGATCTGCAGGCCGATCGGATCGGTGGTGATCTTGGTCGTCGAAGAGACGATCTTCTTCGGGTCGCCGAGACGCGGCACCTGGGCAACGAAGTCGACCACCGACTGCGGAATGCCGACCGGCACGGCCGGGAACGGCACAAGGTTGTCGGTCACCGCGACAACCTTGTGCGCGTGCTGCGCGTCGACCAGCGCGTAGCCGAGGCTGCCGCAGGCAGACGGGCCGTAGTAGCCGTTGAAGTTGCCGTACTCGTCGCAATACGGTGCCGCCAGGAAGGCAACGTCGACCGGTACTTCGCCGGTGATCAGCGCGCGCGCTCGACCGCCGTGCGAGCGAACGATGATCGGGCAATCGAGTTCGCCCTTGGACACCAGTTCGGCAATGGGGCCGTTGACCCCGCATTCGAAGCCGGTGATCGTGCCCTTGCGGATATAGGGGATCAGTTCAGCGTTGACGATGTGCACCGAACTCGACGCGATCTTGATGTCGCGAATGCCCAACGCGTCGATTTCCTTGACCAGTTCATTGAGCAGGTAATCGCCGTTGCGCAGGCTGTGGTGCGTCGAGATGGTCATGCCATCCTTGAGGCCCGAGGCAATGATCGCATCGCGCAGGCCGCCGACCAGCTTGCTGCCGTTGTGGGTCAGGCGCCGGATGGCGCGGGTCGAGCGCTCGGCATGCGGTTGCAGCGACCACGGATCGCTGTAGGGAATCAGCTTCTTGCCGGCAAAGGTTTCCGGGATCAGCCGGCCCAGACTATTCCGTACCATTGATGTCCTCCTCATTGATTACCACGTCGACCATGCCGTGCGCGCGGGCCGTGTTCAGCACGCGGGCGGCACGCACCACGACCGGCCGGTCGATCATCTTGCCCTTCAGCGAGATGACGCCTGTGCCCATTTCGCGGGCGCGCTTGATGGCTTCCATGACCTCCAGCGCGTAGTCGACTTCTTCCTGCTTCGGCGCGAACACGTCGTGAATGACGTCGATCTGGCGCGGGTTGATCATGCACTTGCCGGTGAAGCCGAGCTTCTTGATCAACTCCGTTTCCTTGCGCAGCGCGTCCATGTCATTGACGTCGGCAAAGATCGTGTCGATGGCCTGGATGCCCGCGGCTTTCGCGCCCCACAACACCGTCATGCGGGCGTTGAACAGCTCCTCGCCGGTCTTGGTACGGTTGATTTCCATCGTGGCGGTGTAGTCTTCGGCGCCGAACGCCAGACCGATCAGGCGCGACGAAGCCTTGGCGGTCTTCGGCGCATTGAGCACGCCTTCGGCGGTTTCGATCGACGGCAGGATCTTGAAGTGGCCGACCTCGAAGCCCAGTTCTTCCTCATACTCGGTCAACAGCGTGTCGAGGTGCTCGACGACCTCCGGCGTATCGGCCTTCGGCAGGCGGATGCCGTCCGGCTTGGCCGGCAGCACCGTCTTCAGGTCATCCAGCGCCCACTTCGTGTCGAGGCCGTTGATGCGGATGAGGATTTCCTTGTTGCGGTTCTTGTAGCCGTCGAGGAAGCGGCGCACCAGGATGCGCGCCGCGTCCTTCTCGGCCAGCGGGACGGCGTCTTCGAGGTCGAGCAGCACGGCATCGCAGCCGAACAGCGGCACGTTCTGCAGCATCGACGGCATGTTGCCCGGCACGTAAAGCAGTGACCGGCGCAGTTTGTAGTCGGCCATGGTTATTCCTCCGCGAAGTAGATGGTGGACGTGCCGCCGGACCTGGACTTGTGGCGTTCGACGCCGTCCAGCACCAGTTCGATCAGCACGATTTCGCAGGTCGCGAAGACCTCGGCGTCTTCCAGTTGCCCGCCGACGACGTCGCCCGACGCCTTGCCGGCCAGGACGTGCAGATGGCAATCCGGCGTCCCGTCGGTGCCCGGCACGATATTGCCGGTGAGTCCGAGCAGTTCAAGCGGCCCTTCGAGTTCATGCGGTGTCAGCCGCGCCGGGGTGATCGGCAGTTTGGCGCCGCTCTTGATACCGTTGATGCGCAGCTTGCGGACCGAACCGATCGCCGAGAGGATCACGCCAACCTTGATCTTCTCTTTGACGACCAGCGCCTTGATGTTTTCCTGCACGCTCTGGCCGGGCAGGATCTTCAGAAAGAAGCGTCGTCCCTGCGTGTATTCCTTGTACCAGTAGGTCTTGTCCATCACTCACCTCCCGCCCGCTGCAGCGCAGCTTCGAGACGCGCCTCGATGGCGTAGTCGAGCGCGCCGCGATCGCTGATGCTGACCTTCGCGGCACGCACATCGTGCCGAACCAGGACTTCTTCCAGTTTTGCCCGGATCAAGTGCTCGAACTGCTTCTTGACCGTCGATTCGATTTCGATGGACAGCGCATCCGCCGGCTCCACCGTGACCATCAGGTCACTGGACTGCATCGTGCCCGCCTGGCCTTTCTTCAAGATTTGCATAGCTCATACTCCGTGATTCAAGAATTCCAGGCCCGCCGCCCTCGTTGCCGGGGACTGGCGGGCCTGACCGAAAAAATCACATCAACATGCCCCTGAGTGGATCAGAGCGCATCAATGATCGCGTTCAAGGTTGCACTCGGGCGCATGGCTGCCGACGCCTTGGCGAATTCCGGCAGGTAGTAGCCGCCGATATCCATCGGCTTGCCCTGCGCGCCGATCAGCTCGGCGTTGATCTTCGCCTCATTCTCCTGCATGGCCTTGGCGACTTTGGCGAAGCGGGCCTGCAGCTCCGCGTCCTTGGTCTGAGCGGCCAGCGCCTCGGCCCAGTAGAAGGCCAGGTAAAAGTGGCTGCCGCGGTTGTCGATCTCGCCCACCTTGCGCGCTGGCGACTTGTTGTTGTCGAGGAACTTGGCGATCGCCACGTCAAGCGCGTCGGCCAGCACCTGCGCCTTCGGGTTCTTGAAGTTGACCGCCAGGTGCTCCAGCGAGGCGCCGAGGGCCGAGAACTCGCCGAGCGAATCCCAGCGCAGGTAGCCTTCCTTGAGGAACTGCTGCACATGCTTCGGCGCCGAACCACCCGCACCGGTCTCGAACAGCCCACCACCGGCGAGCAGCGGCACGATCGACAGCATCTTGGCGCTGGTACCGAGTTCGAGGATCGGGAACAGGTCGGTCAGGTAGTCGCGCAGCACGTTGCCGGTGACCGAAATGGTGTCCTTGCCCTGACGGATACGCTCCACCGAATACTTGATCGCTTCAACCGGATCGAGAATCTTGATTTCCAGGCCGGACGTGTCGTGGTTCTTCAGATACTTCTCGACCTTGGCGATCACGTTGGCGTCATGCGTGCGGTTCTTGTCGAGCCAGAACACCGCCGGCGCGCCGGTTGCACGAGCACGGTTGACCGCCAGCTTGACCCAGTCCTGGATCGGGATGTCCTTGACGCGCGACATGCGCCAGATGTCCCCTGCTTCGACCGCGTGCTCCATCAGCGTCTTGCCCGCAGCGTCGACGACGCGGACGGTGCCGTTGGCCGGAATCACGAAGGTGGTCGGATGCGAGCCGTACTCCTCGGCCTTCTGCGCCATCAGGCCGACGTTCGGCACCGAGCCCATCGTCGCCGGATCGTAGGCACCGTTCTTCTTGCAGTCCTCGATCATTGCCTGGTACATGCGCGAATAGCAGCGGTCCGGAACCATCGCCAGCGTTTCCTGCAGCTTGCCTTCCTTGTTCCACATCTTGCCGGAGTCGCGCACGACCACCGGCATCGAGGCGTCGACGATGACGTCGCTCGGCACATGCAGGTTGGTGATGCCCTTGTCCGAGTCGACCATGGCCAGCGCTGGACGCTTGGCGTATTCGGCCTGAATGTCGGCTTCGATCTCGGCCTGTTTGGCTTCCGGCAGGGTCTTGATCTTGGCGTACAGGTCGCCGAGGCCCATGTTCGGATTGATACCAAGTTGCTTGAATGTCTCGGCATGCTTGGCGAAAACGTCCTCGAAGAAAACCGAGACGGCGTGGCCGAACAATACCGGGTCGGACACCTTCATCATCGTCGCCTTGAGGTGCAACGACAACAGCAAGCCGTCCTTTTTCGCCTTCTCGATCTGCTCGGCGTAGAACGCGCGCAACGCCTTCTTGCTCATGAAGGTGCCATCGACGATCTCGCCTGCCGAGACCTTCAGCTTGTCCTTGAGCACCTTGACCGCGCCGTCGAGGCCGACGAGTTCGATCTTGAGTTCATTGACAGCATCCATGACCACCGACTTCTCGTTGCCATAGAAATCGCCGGCCGGCATGAAAGCAACCTGCGCCTTGGAGTCCGCGCTCCAGGGGCCAAGCTTGTGCGGATTCTTCCTGGCGAAGTTCTTGACGGAGAGGGGCGCGCGGCGGTCGGAGTTGCCTTCGCGCAGCACAGGGTTGACGGCGGAGCCGAGCACCTTCGAATAGCGCGCGTTGATTTCCTTCTCTTCCTCGGTCTGCGGGTTCTCCGGATAGTCGGGCAGGTTGTAGCCCTTGCCCTGCAGTTCCTTGATCGCTTCCTTCAGCTGTGGCACGGAGGCACTGATGTTCGGCAGCTTGATGATGTTCGCTTCGGGCTTGAGCGTCAGTTCGCCGAGCCGGGTCAGATTGTCGGCAATGCGCTGGGCCTCGGTCAGGCGCTCCGGGAAGGCCGCGATGATGCGTCCGGCAAGCGAAATATCGCTGGTTTCCACCTCGACACCGGTTCCCTTGGTGAACGCCTGCACGATCGGCAGGAACGAGTAGGTTGCCAGTGCCGGGGCCTCATCAATCTTGGTCCAGATGATCTTGGATGACGTAGTCATTTTCTCACTTCTCCTAAAGGTCAAAAATATGGAAATAACAGAAATACGAAAATGGATGGCAGATCAGCTATGCAAGCAATTCATAAATCATCTTTCCGGAGGCGATGCAGTGCTCAATCACAATCCTTCCATCCAGAGCGAACTTGATGCGGAGAGATCAACAACACTGGAACAAGACACCGTCACCGATATGACCGATTCACATTTTTGCAGGGTTTGAATACCGTCACAAACAATGATTCCTCACATGTTTCTGCGTTTTCGGAATCAACTGAACGAGTTACTCACTCCGTTCGTTTTTGCCCCGCCACGACGCAAATGGCGTGATTGCCCTCCTCGTCCTGAATAGTCTGTTTCAACCGTCTTTTCACTCCCCGGCGCCTCACCGGTTCTAGGGGGAGCGGCGATTTCTTTCATGTTAGGCCGGCTCACGCGCCCCGTCGATTGACCCTGCCCCAGTTCGGCGCGACAATCGCGCACCGTTGTTTGACAATCGCGCGGATAAGGATTTTTCCATGCCCAGCATCAAGCCACCGCTGAACAAGAAGGACTGGATCGCCGGACTCGAAAAGGGTCTGCAGATCATCGAGGCTTTCAACGACACGCACCCGCGCCTCACCGCCTCCACGGCCGCGCGCCGCACCGGCATCACCCGCACGGCGACGCGGCGCTACCTGCGCACGCTCGAACATCTCGGCTACGTCGAGAGCGACGGTCACCTGTTCTGGCTGACGCCGCGCGTGCTGCGTCTTGGGTGGTCGTACTTCGATTCCGCGAAGATTCCGCGCGCGGTCCAGCCGTACCTGCAACGCCTGTCCCTTTCGCTCGGTGGCGCCGCCTACTTCGCGGTGATGGACGAGAACGACATCGTTTTCGTCGCCCGCGACGGATCGAATCTGGTGCAGAACGTCGGTTACGTCCTCGGCGCACGCATCCCGGCCAACCTTTCTTCGGCGGGCATCGCCATATTGTCGACCTACTCGCGGGAAGAGGTCGACCACTGGCTTACCGGGCGGAAGTTCGTACCTTATTCGCCGTTCACTGCTACCACCGAGGAAGCCGTTCGCGAGTTGATCAACAAGGCCCGCGACAACGGCTACGCGTTGCTGGAACAGCAGATCGCCCAGCGCGTGCGCGGTATCGCTGTGCCGATCCGCACCCGCGACGGTCTAGTCGCGGGATCGATCAGCGTCAGCTTGCCGATGGGCAACGAGACCACCGAGAACGCGGTGGCGCGCACACTGCCGCTGCTGCGCGAAGCTGAATACGCGCTGCTCGCGGCGTTCTGATTTCCCAACAGAATAGACGAAGCGAGTAAATTGCCGGCCATCGACGCAAAATGGCCAGGCTCGTCACGTTATCCCGGTGAACGCCGGGATCCAGCGATGGGGCATCTAAATTGCGTTGGGTCAAGCCCGGATGACGGAACTTGAAAGGACTATGCAACACATCATGACTACATGAGCTGGCATAAAATATTCCGAATGTATAAAATTCAAAGCCCTTATACATTTTGATGAAAAATCATGAATGCATGTCCAAATCAAAGCTTTTTTTCCTACTTCAAGGAAAATATGGAGGCACTTGGCCTCGACGTCCCGACATCACTGTTCAACACCCAAACGAAAGCCGCTTGGACAATCGGATCGATACTCGGAGCCGTCAAGACTTTGGGCAAAGGGGCAACGCTTAGTGAGATTGCCGGGGCCACTACCGGATTAGAAAGACTGGCAGTACTCAATGCAGTTTCTGCTGCTTATTATGCAGGCGCGGCTGTCGGGAGTTTTGCTGTCGCTACAGGGCGCTATTCGTCCTGTGGTACATCCATCGCTGATGTACTCTTTGACATTCGCAGCCATGGCGTATTTCTTCCTGTGCCCATGTGGATGAATTCGCATTTCATGCGGCATCCAGAAATTTTCGACAAAAAATACCCAGGCCGGTCAACTTACTCGTTGAAAGCACGAGCGAAACGATGAATGGAGTGTAAACTATGAGCAAAATATCAAGCGGATTGGTACTCTTCTCCCTCTTGATGGCTCTGTCGATTGGAGCTGCCTTGAGCGAGGAAGTATTGGATGAGGACCTGAATGCAAGCGAAAACGAATCCACGAACATGACCAATGTAACCAACATGACAAACGTTACCAACATGACAAATGTAACCAATGTGACCATCGAAGCCGAAAACGTCACTGTCACTGAGTCCGCTGAGGAGTAAATCAAAACCCAGGTCAGGAGATTGTGGTTCAGCAGAAACGCCTAAACGGGCGGAAGAGGGGCTATATTCTCCTGCCAATTATTTTTTTGCCCAGAGGCCATAAGCAGCAATAAATTATATTGGCACTATGGACGAATCGAAAGAAGCCATAAGAAAGGCTTATATTTTTCTGCGAATACGTTTTGATTGAGGTATGAATATGAAGTGTACAGGAATGTTGATCCTATCTATGATG
>Ga0307362_100275_pt1 | contig 10079 bp, 10 predicted proteins | sample AAT_RA_Asp1_MT_FD_194606 | JGI IMG/M metagenome (GOLD analysis project Ga0307362, IMG submission 194606) | Metatranscriptome of enriched activated sludge microbial communities from anaerobic digester in WTTP, New Holstein, Wisconsin, United... | ecosystem: Engineered > Bioreactor > Anaerobic >...
CATATACATTCTTCATAAATGCCACGTCTTTAGTGCTACGAAGATTGAATGAGATATTACTTTATCATGGTTAAATCTTTAAAAATTTTTAAAAACTGGTGCGCTGCTTGTTTAAAAAGGGATCAGATCTTCTGGTACAGTTTCCCATACACGACCTGACCTTTCCGCTTGGGATGACGCTCACCAAGATCACCATGGAACAGGGCGAACGTTGCCTTGGTGCCATCGACCTCAATTTCTTCATCCTTTACATATTTGAAGCCAGGCATCATGACATCGATTCCACCAAAGACAATGATCTCGCCTTCCACCATCTGCCCGCCGATCTTGCTCTTTGCATCTCCTTTGATGACGACCTTCCCGCCTTCTGCATGAGTGGCGATGTGTACGTCGGCATTGCCTTCCACAATGATGGTGCCGCCGTTCATGAAGTAACCGATGTCACTCCCGGCGTTCCCCTTCACCCGTATCAGGCCGCCCTGCATCCCTCGCCAGTCGCCCCGGTAAGCGGCTCCAAGGTAGTTGCCGGCATTGCCTTCGATGATCAGCTCTCCGCCTTTCATCCCGATACCTGCAAAAGCATCGACATTGCCCTTTGCAGTGAGCTTGCCGCCCTGCATCCAGGCACCGACATACATGTCAGCATCCTTTTCAATGATCACTTCGCCGGCAGACATCTTCATGCCGATGTATTTTACCCGGCTGACATCTCCCTTGACAATGATCCTGGTATCGGCTGCGGTTGCCCCCGCATCGCCCGAGACATCGAAATATTTGCCGAGGGTATACTGCTCCCTGCCTTCATAGGCATGGAGGGTTGTGATCTCGGCAGCCTTCTTTCCTGCAAATGCATCGGGGGAGATGTTGTCTGCTTCAAGGAAGAGTTCAGGCTGTGTCTTTATGGTTACGGTAACAGTCTCCATTTTTGCCTCACCCTCACCGTGTCGCGTCGACCTCGATCACTCGCGGATTTCCCGAGAGGAAATGCTTGGTCACATCGTAGTTTCCGAGGGTCACGCTATAATAGCGGAGGAACTTGTCCTTGATATCGCGCATGACCTGGGGATTCTCGTTGACCTTGGCATCGACCCAGATGGTCCTCTTGTTGCCGTTCGAGACGATCTCGCCATCCATGACGACCGGGGTTCCGGTCTTCATGACGAATGCAGCGGAGGAGAACGCCTTCTCGATCTCGTCGGGTTTGTGCGGGGTATCAGGGTTGAAGTTGTATACCGCGACATCAGCGTCCATACCCGGAGCAAGCCCGCCATAGATACTGGCAAGCCCGAGTGACTTTGCCGGACCTGCCCGTGTCATCTGGGCCAGCTCGTAGAGCGAGAGTTCCTTGTCCATCCCGGCGATATGGGTGGCATCGACCATCTTAGCGGAATGCTTGAACGACTCGATCCGCTCCTTGCGGGCGTCAACGCTCATGAGCCACTTGAAGATCCGGGGGTAGCGGGTGAACGGGCCGGCATTCGGGTGGTCGGTAGTGATGAAGCACCGCATCGGGTCTTTTGCCATCAGCGCAATCTCAAGGCCGATTGCCCACTGGATCTCGCAGACCTTGATGTCAGGGCTGTACACATAGGGCACGATCCCGGCAGCGGTCTCGAGTTCGACATCGACGTTTGCCCACTTGAGGTGGTTGAGTTCGGTCAGGTGGTGCTCGAACGGCCCGTCGGCGGTCATCGTGGTGGTCTCATCGAGCGTCACGCAGCCGGTATCGACGGTGATGTTCTTCTGCCGGTTGACATAGTCCATCACTTCCTTTGACTTGGACTCGAAGTTGCCCCAGTTGTCCCCGCCGTAGGAATGGAACTGGAGGTGGGTCGAGTGGAGCACCGTCTCACGGCCGAACTTGTTGTTGGCCTTGATGCCCTCGGCAAGTTTCAGGGAATCGAGGGTCACGGTGTAGTTGCCGGGATTGCCGAGGCTGTTCTGGTGGACATGCATCGAATGCGGCAGCCCGAGATACTCGTTGGTCTTCATCAGGCCGGTCATGATCTCGGCCGGCGTGATGTCGAAATACGGCACCGGGTCGTTGACCGTCAGGCAGTTCAGGCCCCAGCCCCATGCCTCGGTCCCGCCGGGGTTCACGACCTTGATCGCATATCCCTTGGTGGAGTTGAGCAGCCAGGCAGTGTATGCGGCAGCATTGTCGATCTCATCGTTCTTCAGGTACTCCATCACGAACCAGTTGTTCCCGAACACCGGGTAAGCGCCTTCGTCGATGATGGGGGTATCCTTCATCTCTTCGTGGACGTGCCGGGCGAACAGCGGCGGCATGGCTGCTTCCATGCAGGTGGTGTAGCCCATCCGGGCATACTCGTATCCCGTCTTGAACGTCGTCGGGATCGAGAACCCGCCGGCCATCCGGCTGCCCTTCTTCTTCGGGGTGTAGGTGAACAGCTTATCCTCGGGCCGGTAGTTCCGGCCTTCGTTGACTTTCGGCCCGGCAATGTGCGCATGGATCTCCACGGCTCCGGCCATCACGGTCTTGCCGGAGGCGTCGATCACTTTCGCCTTCGATGAGAGTTCCGTGCTCTTGACAATCTTCCCGTCCTTGACGGCAACATCCGCCTTGTCTCCCTTGATCCCCTGGACCGGGTCAAACACAAACCCGTTTTTGATCAGGTACTCGGTGGCGGTCATCACGCCACCCCCATCAGTTCGCCGAGCCGCTTGTTGACACGGGTCAGGAACTCGGTGTCAGTCAGGACACCTTCCGGCGGATCAACGACCTTCCGGGCATCGATCGGGACATTGTCCATCCGGTAACAGTTGCCGCCGACCTCGACTCCCACAAACGCAACGGGTACATGGAGTTTTGAGATCTCGCTGGTCGGTGTGATGTGGGGATCAACGCAGACGGAGGGCAACTGGGAGATCTTCTTCACTGAGCTGATCGGGAAATGGGCGCCCGGGTCGCTTCCGAGGACAAACACTGCGTCCACTTCGCCCCGCCGGAGCAGGTCGTTTGACGTGGTCTCCCCGGGGTTGTACCGGGCAAATCCTCTCGAGAGGTCGACACAGAACGGGTACCCGAACTGCCAGCCGAGCACCTGGCCGGAGCCGGTGACGTTGTAATGACCACGCATGGCCATGATGCTGAACTTGGTGAATTCGTTCATGTCCTTTGTCAGCATAATAGCCTCGTCGATGTTATGGTTCTTCGAGAGCGTCTGGGTGACACCCATGCCGAAGAAGATGATCCCGAACCGGCCGCTCTTCAGCAACTCCGCAGCCTCGTAGATCTTCTCTTTCGGGATGCCGGCAACCGTGTCAGGCAGCGGTTCGTTCCGGACCGCGACACGGAGGGCACTCAGCAGTTCGTAATCCCGCCCCTGCTCGATCTGGAAGTGGATGTCCGCCATCTTGGCGGTATCCGTGACCCGCGGATCCACCACGATCACTTTCCGGTTCTTGTGCCCTTTGTTCACGAAGAATCCGCGCGGAAAAATCGAGTATCTCGACTGGTGACGCGGATGCGCATGGGTCGGGTTGCAGCCCCAGAAGATGATCCGGTCGGCACGGTTCTTGATCTCCCCCAGCGTGCAGCTGGGGATGCCGACATCCTGGACAGCAATCAGCGTGGTGCCATGGCAGACGGTCGCGGTGTTGTCCACAATCGCCCCCGCTTTCTCGGCGATCTCGTGCCCGACACTCTGCGCCTCGCAGCTGGTCGAACTCCACCCATACATCAGCGGTTTTCTGGCCTTCGCAAACATCTGGGCAGTATACTCCACGGCCTCGTCATAGGTGACTTCCTTGTAACTGCCGTCCGGCTGCTGCATCCGCGGGCGCTTGACCCGGTCCTTAGACTGGGCGTGCATGAACTTCTCTGCACCAATCGCACACGCATTGTATACGTCAACGATTGTCTTGCCGTCATCCGAGACCTCCACCTCAAGATCATCGCACAGCGTCCCGCAGAAGGGACAGACCACATCGGGTATTGTCTTGGTCATCAGATCTCACCGCGGCATTTTTTTTGCACAAGCTCCACAGAGCTCAGCACCTTTTCATTCATCGCTATCTCAACCTCGATCGGGACACCCTTGAATGTCGGCATTCCGGTGGAGTAGGTATTGGGGTCCGTGACAGAGTTTGCCCATGGTCCCATGGGAATGTAGGCAAGGCCGGGATGGGGGCCCTGGGTGGCCTCCACTGCCTTGACCACAACACTCCCGTGTTTACTGGTCACGCGGACGTTGGTGTTCCGCCAGGCACCGAGTTTCTTGAGATCGGAAGAGTCCATCTCGATGATGCCACAGGCCTTGGTATAGGCGTCTTTCTCTTTCCCGCCTTCCATGGCCACACCCTGCTGGATGGTACGCCCACTGATCAGATTCAATGCAACTTTGGTCAATTGATCCGACCCCCCTTACGGTGCGAGCTCTTTGAGGGGATTGGGGCCAAGATCGGTGACAGTCTTAACAACGTCCTCAACGACTTTTGCCCATTTTGCACCCTCTGATGCAGATACGAATGTCATCCGGAGTCTCTTGTCCTCAAGACCTATGTTCTTGAGCAGGCTCTTTACCATGAACATCCGCTTTGCACCCTTGTAGTTTCCTTCGAGGTAATGGCAGTCCCCGAAGTGGCAGCCGGAGACAAGGACACCGTCAGCTCCGTCAGTAAATGCCTTGAGGATAAAGAGGGGGTCCACACGCCCGGTGCACATGACACGGATGATCCTGATATCGGGAGGGTACTGGGTGCGGGCGCTGCCTGCAAGGTCAGCGCCGGCATAGGAACACCAGTTGCAGATGATTCCCATGATTTGGGGCTTCCATTCATCTGCCATTACTTTGCACCCCCGATGAGGAATGCATCAATCTGAGCGATGATCTGCGGGGTAGCAAAGTGCTGCATCCAGATGGCACCACCCGGACAGAACCCTCCGCAGGTTCCGCATCCCTTGCACTTCGCCTCGGTGACCTGCATGACCGTCCTGCCTTCTTTCTCAACGAGAGACAGTGCCTGGTACGGGCAGAGGTTCACGCACATACCGCACCCTGCACATTTCTCTTCGATGCACTGGGCAAAGTAGGGCTCAAGCTCCACCTCTCCCTTGTGAATGGGGATGCTTGCTGCAGAGGCCGCCCCTTCTGCCGAGGCAACGGTATCAGGGATATCCTTGGGTCCCTGACAGACTCCTGCAAGGAAGACTCCAGCGGTAGTAGTCCCGCATGGATTCAGCTTGGGGTGGGCTTCGAGAAGCCATCCATCCATCGACCGTGAGACACCGAATAATTTCCTGGTGCGGTCAGTCTCTGCCGCGGGCTCAACGGCAGCGGCGAGCACCACCATGTCGACCTCGAGTTTGATTGGCCGGTTGAGGAGGGTATCCTCGGCATTGATCAGCAGGTTCTTCGTATCCGGATCCTCGAGGACGTTTGCCACCCTTCCTCTCATGAACTTGGCGCCTTCATCCTGGATGCGGTAGTAGAACTCCTCATACATCTTCCCGAAGGACCTGATATCCATGTAGAATATATAAGGCTGTACCCCTGGGATCTTCTCGATGATCTGGTGGGCATGCTTGAGGGAGTACATGCAGCAGAACCGCGAGCAGTAGGGTTTTCCAACCCCGGTATTGTCACGGGAACCTGCACAAAGCAGGAAGGCGACCTTCTTTGGTGTCACCCCGTCACTTGGACGGACAAGGTGCCCGCCGGTCGGGCCTGATGCACAGATCAGCCGCTCAAACTCGAGGCTGGTCACCACGTTCTCGTACTTCTTGTAACCCCATTCCTCCTTCTTCTCGATCGGGAAGAGATCATATCCCGTTGCGAGGATTGCGGTACCAACCTTGACCTTGACCAGTTCATCTTTCATCTCAAGGTCGATGGCCTTCTTCTCGCCACACACCTCGACGCAAAGCCCGCACTTGATGCACGAGTCCCAATCAATGGTGTAGATGAGGGGCACGACCTGGGGGTGATATATGTAGATTGCCTTGCGGGGTTTCATTCCCATCTCGAACGGATTCGGCTTGATGACGGGGCAGACCGCTTCACAGTCTCCGCATCCATTGCAGCCGCCACCCACTATTCCTTTTGCCTCGGCTTCTGCAGGGGTGAGCACGCCACGGGCTTTCCTCCGGATGGTGACATCGAAATTGCCAATATACCCCTCGACATTCTCAACCTCAGCGCAGGTCATCAGATCGATGTTTTCAGCCCTCCCGACATCCACCATCTTCGGGGTGAGGATACACTGGGAACAATCGAGGGTGGGGAACGTCTTGTCCAGCTGGGACATACGGCCGCCGATGGTCGGGTTCTTCTCGATAAGGTAAGTCTTAATCCCGGCATTGGCAAGGTCGAGTGCTGCCTGCATCCCTGCAATCCCTGCACCAACCACCATGGCTGCATGCTCAACGGGAACGGTCTTAGGGACAAGGTCCTGCAGGAGCGACGCTTTCGCAACGGCGATCCGGATAGCATCCTTGGCCTTATCGGTGGCACCTTCACGGTCATGCATGTGCACCCACGAGCCCTGTTCGCGGATGTTGGCCATCTCGAACCGGAATGGGTTCAGCCCTCCTTCCTTGGTGGCTGTCCTGAACGTTGGTTCATGCAGACGTGGTGAACAGGCTGCCACCACTATGCCGGTCAGGTCGTTCTCTTTGATAGCAGCAATAATCTTTGACTGACCTGGGGTGGAGCACATGTATTGATAATTGTCTGCAAATGCAACGTTTGGCAGGCTCTTTGCATATTCCTGTACGTCGGGGATATCAACTGATCCGGCAATGTTGGTACCGCAGTGACAGATGAATACACCGACGCGGGCCTTTTTCTGCTCAGTCGCGGGAGCTTTTACGGCGGGTGCCTTCTCAGTCTTTGCTGATACAGCAGCCTTGGGTGTTTCCTTTTTCTTGGAAGCAGTCTCTTTCTTTGTCTTCTTTTCTGCCATCTTTTCTCCCTCCTTTACAGGACCTTCTGCAGGAATGGTTCGCAGCTGATACCATGGAGGTCAAGTGCGAGCTCCTGCGGGCTCATTCCCTGTGCCAGTCCCAGCAGCTCACAATAGTGGAGCACAGGCAGGTTGTATTTCACCCCGAACTTCTCTTCAATCTCGATCTGTCCCCTGTCAAACTGGAGCTGGCAGAACGGACAGACTTCGGTGAGGGCATCCACGCGGGCTTCTTTCAGGTTGATCATTTTCTCATTGGTGATATCCAGTGAGTGGACAAGATCGTATCCTCGTACCCCGCCACCTGCGCCGCAGCAGAGCATCTTGTTCCGGTATTCGACGGGTTCTGCGCCGAGTGCTCCAACCATCTCTTCCAGCCAGGTTGGGTGTTCGGTGGTGCCGAAGTGTCGCTCCTTCCTTGGTTTCATCAGGTGACAGCCATAATGAACGGCAATCCTCGTTCCCTCAAGTGAAACTTTCACACTGTCACGGATTTTCTGGACACCGACAATCTCAGGATCGTAAAAGAGCTCTGCGAGGTGCCAGACATCGATGGTCCCTTTGAATTCCATATCGATGGTCTTGAGGACTTCATTCACCTTCTCCTTCAGCTCCTTATGCTGCTTGAGCTTGTGGTTGACTTCCCAGATTGATTTGTAGCAGCCGTTGCATATGAGGGCGATATCCTTCTTCATCTGCTCGGCAAGGCAAAGGTTCCGTGCAGCCATGGCATACCAGATCTCAAGGGATATTGAACCAAACGCACCTGGTGCCGGGCAGCAGCTGGCCCCCTCAAGATCAAGCAGCTTGATGCCAAGCTTCTCTGCTGTCTTGTAGGATGCGGATTCTGCGCCAGGGTACCGGTTCGGGGCAATACAGCCGAGGAAAAATGCATATTCACGCATCAGTCTTCACCCCTCTCTCTCTTTGACAATCCTGTCTGCGTTCTTCTTGAGTTCATAGTAGTCGATGATCTTCTGGATTCCTTTGACATACTGCGGGAATGCATGGGTAGTCGGCGGTTCAGGGTTCATCCCAAGCTTCTTGCGTGCTGCACGGTTCACATCGTTGTTCGGGACACCATGCCCGGTGGTGTAAATGGCCTGGACGGTCTTTAAGAAGTTCACCGGGATGATGTCTCTCTTGAATGCGAGGTTCCTCATCGCCATGATCACATCGGTCGGAGCGATATCCCTGGGGCAGCGGTCGGTGCAACTGTAGCAGGTGGTGCAGAGCCAGAGATCGGGATCAGTGAGGGCTTCATCTTCAAGGCCGAGGAGCGCTCTCCTGACAAACTTCCGGATCCGGTATGAGCTGCGGGGAGCTGAAGGGCATGAAGCTGTACACGTCCCGCACTGGTAGCACATGTGGGGGATGCTCATTGAGAGTTTTTCAACGGTCTTTGTGAATTCGGGGTGGCGCTCATCTTCATAGAGACGGGTGTCAGCGAGTTTCTTTTCGAGTGCTTCAGGGTATCCTTTCGTTCTTGGCATGTCTAATCCCCTCACGCCTTCTCCATCATTTTCAGCTGTACGCTTCCTGGGGTCTCCTCTTTGACCTTGGAGGTCCTGGGAGTGCACAACTTCTCCTTGATTTTATTGAAAAGATCGGTCTCCTTGCCCTTGACGCGGATGCCGGTCCGGTGGAGCCTGATGATGTCCTCGCCGGGACAGGCATTCACGCATGCACCGCAGAGGATACAGAAGTCCTTATTGACTGCGATGGTCGGCTCAACCTTGCCCTTGAGCTGGCTTGCGGGTACAGAGGAAGGCAGGTAAATGGCATTTGCAGGGCAGATCTCGACACAAGTGGAACATCCACCGGGGCATTTCTCAGGGAAGAATTCGATATCACCCTCGAAGAGCTTCTCAACGGTAATTGCCTCCGTCGGGCAGCTCCGCGAACACCAGGTGCAGGTACAACACATCTTCTGGTCGATGTCAACCTGACCATCCAGTTTATCACTCTCGACCTCACGCTCGACGGTGATGCACTCCTCGGGGCATGCCTCCACGCAGACCTTGCAGGCATCGCACTTCGTCTCGTCCCAGACCACTTCACCTTCGACCTTTCCTGATTCTGCGGTGAAAGGCTTGTGTTTGACGGTAATTGCCGGGCAGAGCACCCCACAGATACCACAGAGGGTGCACTTCTCATCGTCTACCTTGAACGTGGTCTTGGTTTTGATGGCCAGCTGACGTTCTTTCCCATCAGGCCGGGTTCCTTCAAATTCGGGCACATCCCGATCGATGGCATCTCTCGGGCACACTTCCTCGCAGATGGTACATCTGACGCACTTTTCATCGTCAATATCTGCCACCATGTCATATGTTGGGAAGCCCTCTTTTTCCACAATGGGGAGACGCTCCTCGCCGTCAATCTTCAGTGTCAGTGCATTAAACGGACACAAGACGACGCAGACTCCACAGTAGGAACATTTCGCCTCATCGATATCAACGGGCGCTGCGTATGAGACCGCGCCTCGCCTTGTGGCACCGACAAGGCCGAGTGCGATTGCCTCTTCAGGGCAGGCTTCAACACAGATGCCGCACCCGGTGCAGACCTCAGAGTTGAGGATCAGGTGGTTCACCTGCTGGAGAAGCTTCTGCTCCTGGATGACATTGACGCCATCCCGCTTCTTTGAGAATTTTGGAAACAGTGTCATTCAATAACCTCAAGTTTGTCCATGTTCGGAACGTTAACCAACTTTGGCCTCCGATGTTACCGACCCGCGTCCCGCCAGCCGGATCACATCATGTGGACATGCCTCGACACAGACTCCGCATCCGGCACAGAGCTCGGATTTGAAGTCGATTACCATCGCTTTCCCGTGCTTCACCTTGTAGATCTTCTCATTTGTCGCAGGATCTATGGTGAAGAGTTCAAGCGCATCAACAGGGCATGCGACCACACAATTATTGCAGCCGGTACAACGCTCCATGTTAACGTGCAATGCAAATGCCATGCTTGTATCACGCACCAGCTTTAGATCGATTCAAAAATCGACTATAAAAGAATGGTTAAATTATACACATAAACTTGTCTAAATCCCCCCTGCATTCAGGCCGATTCATCAGGACTAGTGTAAATAAAATATTGTTTATTAATCCGCATAATTAATATAATAATGATAAATCGCCGCTTATTCTGGC
>Ga0307362_100297_pt1 | contig 9647 bp, 7 predicted proteins | sample AAT_RA_Asp1_MT_FD_194606 | JGI IMG/M metagenome (GOLD analysis project Ga0307362, IMG submission 194606) | Metatranscriptome of enriched activated sludge microbial communities from anaerobic digester in WTTP, New Holstein, Wisconsin, United... | ecosystem: Engineered > Bioreactor > Anaerobic >...
CCACAATGCCTGCACAACCCGCCACCATCCTTGGGTACACCTTTCTGAATACCGCCTTGTTACGTCAGGCATTGACCCATCCCTCCTTTGTCAATGAATCGCGGGAGTCCGGTCTGCCCGATTATCAACGCCTGGAGTTTCTGGGGGACGCCGTCTTAAGTCTCTGCCTGGCCGACCTGTTAACGCAACGTTTTCCCGAGCTGCCGGAGGGAGATCTTTCCCGTCTGCGGGCCTCGCTTGTGGACCAGCCCCGGCTGGCTAACGTGGCGTCAGAGTTGGGCATTGCCCAACATGTTCTGTTGGGTCGTGGCGAGGAACAGGATGGTGGTCGCGACAAACCCTCGATCCTCTCTGACGTGCTGGAGGCTGTTTTGGGTGCCATCTATCGTGATGGCGGCTTTGCGGCAGTGCAGTCTGTGGTGCAAGAGGTGTACACCCCCTTGCTCGATCAGGCTATGAACGGGGCGCCTTTAAACGATCCTAAAAGCAAACTTCAGGAATGGCTGGCCGCCCAACGTCAGCCAGCGCCGGTATATCAACTGACTGGAGAAGAAGGCCCGCCCCACGACCGTCGCTTTATGGTCTCAGTCAGTCTTGCCGGAAAAGTGATCGGGGAAGGGGAGGGGCGCAGCAAGAAGGCTGCCCAGCAGGAAGCGGCTAAAACGGCGCTGCAACGGCTACATTTTCTGTAATGCAACGAACAATGCGCCCCCTGATCATTCCGTTTTTTATCCCTCACGCCGGCTGTCCTCACACCTGTCTTTTTTGCGATCAACGCCTGATCAGTGGTGAGCAGGCGGCACTGCCGACAGCGGAACGGATTGCGGCAACGGTGGAGGAATGGCTGGCACGCTCACCGGGACGGACGGCCGAGGTGGCCTTTTACGGTGGCAGCTTTACGCTACTCCCCCGATCACAGCAGCAGTGCTTGCTGAGTGGAGTGGTGCCGTTTATTGAATCCGGTCAGGTAACCGGTATCCGTATTTCCACCCGTCCCGATGCCCTTGACAGCGCCACACTGGATTTTTTGGCCGCACACCAGGTGCGAACCATTGAGATTGGGGTACAATCTCTCGATGACGAAGTGCTGTTACGATCGGGCCGGGGGCATAGCGGCCAACAGGCGAAAGAGGCCATACAACGGGTAACAGCCCATGGCTTCACGACCGGGGCACAACTGCTGCCCGGCCTGCCGGGTGATAGCCCGGTCAAGGCGGTGAACTCACTGCGTGGCGTGATGGCTGCCGGTGCCCAGTTCCTGCGTATCTATCCTGCTGTGGTGCTGGCCGGTACCGGACTGGCCCGATTGTTTCAGCAGGGCAGCTATTGCCCGCCAGGCCTGGATGATGGTGTCAGGCTCTGCGCCACGCTGTTGCGTGAGGCCGCCAGGGCCGGCTGTCCGGTGATTCGGATCGGTCTGCAGGCCGATGATGGCCTGGTGCCCGGCCAGACTATCCTGGCCGGCTGCTGGCATCCGGCCTTGGGGCAACTGGTCAGGGGCGAACTGTTTTATGAGTTGGTCCTGCACTTGTCAGAGCAGTTGTCTTCCGCAGACCCGGTGATAATTCGCTGCCACCCACAACGCATTTCCGAGGTGCGGGGGCACGGCAACCGTAATCTGCAACGCTGGCAATGTGCCGGTATAACTGTCTCCGATCTGCAGACCGATCCGTTCCTGGATCAGCATCATCTGCGGCTGGAGAGTGTAAAGCATCACCTGAGCGGTTCTTGCATAACCATCAATTAATACAAGGAGTATCAGTTTATGCGCAAGCAGTCGATCACCTTCCTTGAACAACTGTTATCCGCCCCCAGCCCGTCAGGCTATGAACAGCCTGCCCAACGGCTGTTCCGTGAGTATGTTGCACCGTATTGTCAGGTGAGCAGTGATGTGCTGGGCAACGTCTACGGTTTTATCCCCGGCCAGGGCAAGGACCGTCCCAGGGTGATGCTGGTAGGGCACTCCGATGAGATCGGTCTGCAGGTCAAGTATATCGACGACAAGGGGTTTATCTATTTTGCCGCCATTGGCGGGGTGGATGCCCACCTGACCCCCGGCAAGGTGGTTGCTATCCATACCGCCAACGGCCCCCTGGCCGGCGTGATCGGCAAACGTCCGATCCACCTGATGGACGGCAAGGATCGCGAGACCGTGGTCAAGCTGGAGGCCCAGTATATCGACATCGGCGCCAAAGATAAAAAAGAGGCTCAAAAACTGGTGCGGGTAGGGGATTGCATTACCTTTGACAGCGGCTTTACCCGGCTGCTGGGAGATCGGGTGGCCAGCCGTGGCTTCGACGACAAGGCCGGCGCCTTTGTCGTGGCCGAGGTCTTACGCCTGGTGGCAGGCGAAACTAAAAAGCTGCCGGTGGACCTGTATGGTGTCTCGTCAGTGCAGGAGGAAGTGGGACTGCGGGGAGGTACCACCAGTAGCTATACGGTAAATCCCGATATCGGCATCTGCGTGGAGGTGGATTTTGCCACCGATCAGCCGGACGTGGAGCGTAAGCACAACGGTGAGGTTGCAGTGGGTAAGGGGCCGATCCTGCCACGCGGCGCCAACATCAACCATGAACTGTTTGAGCTGTTGTATGCAACGGCACAGAAAGACAAGATCGCAGTGCAGTTAACCGCTGCGCCGCGGGCCACCGGTACCGATGCCAATGTGATGCAGATCTCCCGCAACGGCGTTGCCACCGCCCTGGTCAAGCTGCCGCTGCGCTATATGCACACCCCGGTGGAGGTTTTGTCGCTTGCCGATCTGGAGTCGGCTGCCCAGTTGATCGTGGCCACCCTCAAACGGATCAGGAGCAAGGATGCCTTTTTGCCGCGTTGAGATCGTGTAGACAATCTTGACTTCGACGTTAGGCTGTACTAACGTCGATAAAATTTATCTCACCATGAGGTAGCGACGCCATGCCGTATGAAAAACTCCCCGAAGGCCTGACCTTTGATGATGTCTTGCTGCTCCCCGCCCATTCGCTGGTTCTGCCCCGTGATGTCAATCTGACCACGCGACTTTCCCGCAACATCGCCCTGAATATCCCGCTGGTAAGCGCTGCCATGGATACGGTGACCGAATCCCGGGCTGCCATCGCCATGGCTCGCGAGGGCGGTATCGGCATCATCCATAAGAACATGACCATTCCGGAACAGGCCCACGAGGTGGACAAGGTCAAAAAGAGCGAATCCGGCATGATCGTTGATCCGATCACCATGCGTCCCACCCAGAAAATCCGCGAGGCGCTGGAGATTATGGCCCGTTATCGCATCTCCGGGGTGCCGGTCATCAATAAGCGCGGCAAACTGGTAGGTATCCTGACCAACCGCGACCTGCGGTTTGAGACTGATTTTGATCTGCCCATCTCGGAGCGGATGACCAAGAAAAACCTGGTGACGGTGCCGGTTGGCACCACACTGGAGCAGGCCAAGGAGCACCTGAAACATACCCGGGTTGAAAAGCTGCTGGTAGTGGATGATGACCGCAACCTCAAAGGTTTGATCACGATTAAGGATATCGAGAAGGTCAAGAAATATCCCCATTCCTGTAAGGACAGTCTGGGTCGTTTGCGGGTAGGGGCGGCAGTTGGTCCCACCGCCGAGATGGAGGCCCGCATCGAGGCATTGATGAAGGCCGGTGTGGACGTGGTAGTGATTGATACGGCCCACGGGCATTCCCAAGGGGTGATTGACGCGGTGATCCGTGCCAAGGCCACCTTCCCCGGCATTGAGATTATCGCTGGCAATATCGCCACCGCCGCTGCTGCCGAGGCATTGATCAAGGCCGGCGCCGATGGCATCAAGGTGGGTATCGGACCGGGCTCCATCTGCACCACCCGTGTGGTTGCCGGTGTTGGTGTGCCTCAAATTACCGCCATTATGGAATGCTCCCGCGTGGCACACAAACATGGCGTGCCGGTGATAGCCGATGGCGGCATCAAGTTCTCCGGTGACCTGCCCAAGGCGGTCACGGCCGGAGCCGATGTGGTCATGATCGGTTCGCTATTCGCAGGCACCGAGGAATCCCCTGGCGACACCGTGTTGTATCAGGGCCGAACCTACAAGAGTTACCGCGGCATGGGGTCGATCGGCGCCATGAAGGAAGGCAGCAAGGATCGCTATTTCCAGTCTGATGTGGGCGATGATGTCAAGCTGGTGCCGGAGGGCATCGAAGGGATGGTACCGCTGCGCGGCCCCCTGTCGGCCAACATTCATCAGTTGATCGGCGGATTACGCTCGGGCATGGGCTATACCGGCTGCGCCACCATCAAGGAACTGCAGGAAAACGGGCGTTTTATCCGTATCACCGGCGCCGGCCTGAAAGAGTCCCACGTCCACGATGTCACCATTACCAAGGAAGCACCTAACTATAGAGCACAGTAAGGAATTGAGTGATATGAGCTCCACCGATATTCACAGCCAGAAGATCCTGATCCTCGACTTCGGTTCCCAGGTCACCCAGCTGATTGCCCGCCGCATTCGTGAACAGTCGGTCTATTGCGAAATACATCCCTACAATATCTCCCTGGAAAAGATCAAAGCCTTTGCCCCGCAGGGCATCATCCTGTCGGGCGGCCCCAGCAGTGTCTACGACGCCGAAGCTCCCCACTCCGACGCCGGCGTCTATGATCTGGGCGTACCGGTGCTGGGCATCTGCTACGGCATGCAGCTGATGACCAGTCAATTGGGTGGCAAGGTGGAGCGTTCCGATAAGCGGGAGTTCGGTCGGGCTGCCATGTCCATCGATGACACCAGTGACCTGTTCTCCGGTCTTGCCGGCAGGGAAGAGGTCTGGATGTCCCACGGCGACAAGATCGAGCAGATGCCGAAAGGGTTCAAGGCCATCGCCCATACCGACAACACCCCGGCGGCGGCCATGAAGGATGAACAGCGCCGCCTGTACGCGGTGCAGTTTCACCCCGAGGTGGTGCACACCCCCAAAGGGGCCGAGATGCTGGGTAATTTCGTCTTTACGGTCTGCGGCTGCGAGCCGCTCTGGACCATGGCCAATTTCATCGAGACCGAGATTGCCGCCATCCGTGAAAGGGTCGGTACCGGCAAGGTGATCTGCGCCCTGTCCGGCGGGGTGGATTCGTCGGTGGTGGCGGTGCTGCTGCACAAGGCGATCGGCGATCAGCTGCAATGCATCTTCGTCAACAACGGTCTGCTGCGCAAGGGCGAGGCCGAAAAGGTGGTTAATCTGTTTACCCGCCACTTCAAGATCAATCTGGATTATGTCGAAGCGTCGTCCCGCTTCCTTGATAAGCTGAAAGGGATCACCGACCCGGAGCAGAAACGCAAGATCATCGGCAACGAGTTTATCTACCTGTTTGAGGATGAGGCCAAGAAGCTTGGCAGCGTGGAATGGCTGGCCCAGGGTACCCTCTATCCGGACGTGATCGAATCGGTATCCACCAAGGGGCCCTCGGCGGTGATCAAAAGTCACCATAACGTGGGCGGCCTGCCGGATCGGATGAAGATGAAACTGATCGAGCCGGTGCGGGAACTGTTTAAGGATGAGGTGCGCCTGCTGGGCAAAGAGCTGGGTCTGCCGGACGAGGTGATCCACCGCCAACCGTTCCCCGGTCCTGGTCTGGCGATCCGTTGTATCGGCGAGATCACTGCCGACCGGTTGGAGATACTGCGGGAGTCCGACGCCATCGTACTGGATGAGATCCGCAAGGCCGGCCTGTACCGTGAGATATGGCAATCCTTTGCGGTGCTGTTGCCGGTCCGTTCGGTGGGTGTGATGGGTGATGCCCGTACCTACGATTACACCATCGCCCTGCGGGCAGTAAACTCGCTGGACGGCATGACCGCCGACTGGGTCAAGCTGCCCTACGAGGTGATGGGTAGCATCTCGACCCGCATTATTAATGAAGTCAAAGGGGTTAATCGGGTGGTCTACGACATCTCCCAAAAACCGCCTGCAACTATTGAGTGGGAATAACAGGGCGAAACCGACAGGAGGGCGCTGTCATGAAAAGGCTGATCCTTTCCGTTGTAACCGCAGCCTGTTGCAGTATCTTTTTAAGCGGCAACAGCGCCGCCAAGACCCTGATCCTGGAAGGGAAGCTGGACGGCACCGTGGCCATGCAGCAGGCGGTAGAGTTTGCGGTCAACAAGGGGACCGTTTCCAGCTTTTCTTTCCGCTTTGCCCTGCCAGCCACATTTCATAGCCGTACCGTCAGTCAGTCCATCGACGGTTTTCAGGCTGATTTTACCCCCCGTCCCGCCAGTTCAAACATCGAAACCGACCGCTTCGGCAATCGCTTTCAAAAGGTGACCTGGCAACAGGTTGGTCAGGATATTCGGGTCAAACTGACCTATACCGCCAGTATCCGCAGTGAACTGACCACTCTGACCAGCACGGCGCCCTTTCCTCTGGGTAGCCTGGCTGACCAGGAAGCGGGTTATCTCAAGCCGACCGAGCTGGTACAATCCAGCGACGCAGCGATCCACAGGCTGGCCCGCCAGCTCACCGCCGACGCAACCAACGAGCACCAGGCGGTGATGGCAGTCACCAACTGGGTGGCCGACAACATCAAATACACCTTCAACCCGCCCCAGTATGACGCTGCCTACACCCTGACCACCAAAAGCGGTAACTGCCAGAACTTTGCCCATCTCTCGATCGCCCTGTTGCGCAGCCTCGGTATCCCGGCACGCATTGTCGGCGGCATCACCCTGAAGGATTCCTGGAAGGTGCCGATCGATGCCCGCAATTCTATTGTGCAGAGCATGGGGCAGGGGGGGCACGCCTGGCTGGAGGTATGGTTTCCAGACCTGGGCTGGCTGCCCTACGACCCACAGCAGTCAAAACAGTTCACCTCGACCCGGCATATTAAACAGTCCCACGGCATTGATTCCAGGGACATTAACGACACCTGGCGAGGCGGACCGTATCTGCCCGCCTACAGCGAGACCATCAACGGACGCTTTATCAGCGACACCATCAATCTCAAGATGAAGCGCTATGACAGCGCGCCGCGTCCCTATCTGCTCAGCAACCAGATTGCAAGTGCCAGCATCGCCAAGGCGGTTGATACGGCCACACCTGCCGCACCGTCACGACCGGCGCCCCCAACCATAGACAAGAAGCCAACCGTTCCAGCAATAAAGCCACCTGCGCCTGCACCAACCGCTTCTCCCGTTGTGCCGGTCAAACCTCCCGTTGTCGTACCGCCCCCCCCGACTACCGGAACCGGCCCGGTAGTGCCCCGGATTGATACTGTGGCCGACGATGGCAAAAAACCTGTTGAGCCAAAACCGGCGGTAGCAACTAAGCCGTCCAAGCCCCCCACACCGGTGGCACCAAAACCGTCAACCGTGGTTAATAAACCAATACACAAGAAGTCCGTTCCTGGCAGCCGTCTGGTATTCGGCAACATGGAGTTTCCTACTCTGGTATCCCTGTATAACGTCAAGGGAAACACCGGTACCAGAGTTTTTGAGCGTGAAACCTCGGAGTATGTCACCTCCCGGCATATCTATGCCCAGGCCTTCAACGTCACCGATCGAATGAGCCTGGACAGGATTTCGCTGGCTATGCGCAAGTTTGGCGGTGATGGTTCGGTGTATCTGGATCTGGTGAAGGACGCAGGAAACAAGCCGGATATCATGCAGGGTATCCGTTCCAACCTGGTGGATCTGGAAAAAATCCCTCGTCATAAACCGGGCTATTACTGGGTAGATTTTTCATTTCCTCCAGAAGGAAGCCGACCACACCAGCTGCTTCCGGGCAAATATTGGATCGTGCTGCGAGCCTCGGGTGAGGCGATCATGAACTGGTTCTTCATCCCGGGAAAACCGTACAGTGGTGGTGACGACACCCGTTCGACCGCCAAAGGGTTTCAATGGGAAGATATTCTTAATTACGATTTCGTCTTCAAGGTGGACGGACGCACGTTGTAAGTGGCAGAAACGATACACTGTGGTATAAACAACGACAATTCTCAGGGTAAGGAGCTACCGTGTCTGGTCTTAGTTTCGAAGAAATCATGTTCACCATCATGTCAGCAACCCAGGATACCTTTAAATGCTACATGAATGTCGATCTGTATGCCGGCCAGGTGGAGCGTAGAATGGCGCCGGTTGATTCCGACGTGACCGGCATCATCGGTGTAGCTGGCGACCGTGTAGGCTACATCATCATCGCCGCCGACCGGGCGACCGCCAATCTGGTGGCTAGAGAGATGCTGATGGACGATGATCCGGATGAAGATTCGATCCGGGATGCCATCGGTGAACTGGTCAACAATATTGCCGGGTCTTTCAAGACCAAATATCACAATCAGTACGGCAACGTGGCTATGGGGCTGCCGCTGGTGGTTTCCGGTCAACTGCGCACCGTTGCCGAGCCGGCCGAGGATGCTGCCAGCATGAACGTCCAGTGCAAAGGGGTGACGATTCCGTTCACCAACAAGGACGGTAGTGCCAACCTCAAGGTTATGATCTACATGTAATGCCCGATACACACGCCCTGCTGACCCCCTATCGGGAACTTTTAAGCGAAGTAGATACCTGGTTTCGCCGCAGCAGCCTCGCGGCGGGTGAGCAGATCGCCTGTCAGCGGGGCTGTTCTGCCTGTTGCCGTGGCCTGTTTGACATCACGCTGCTGGACGCCTTTCTGGTGAAGGATGGCTTTGACCGTCTACCCCGGAAAGTGCGTGATCGTTCCCGGCAGCTGGCTCGACAACGTCTGGAGATCATTCAGCACAGGTGGCCTGATTTTGCTGCACCATTCCTGCTCAACGGCTATCCCGAAGAGGAGTGGGATGAGGTGATGCCGGAAGATGACGAGACCCCCTGCTCACTGTTGGGTGCTGACGGAACCTGCTTGATTTACGACAGCCGTCCCATGACCTGTCGCCTGCACGGCATCCCGCTTATCGATGACAACGGTGAAATCCTGTTCGATGAGTGGTGCAGCTTAAACTTTATCGACTGCGATCCTCTTCAGGCGGAGGCATTACGGGCCCCGTTCAATGATATCTTTACCCGCGAACTGCTGCTGTTCCGTGAATTTGCCGCACGCCTGCTGGGGCAGCCGTTCAACGAGCTGGACACCCTGATACCGGCAGCACTGTTGCTGGATTTTAACCATTTTACCCTGCCGGAGCCGTTATGGAGTCGAAGCTGTTCCTGACACCCACCGAGACTATCGGTGTTATTATCCAGAACGGCAAACGGGTGATGACCCAGTGTCGTCGCCGCACCTTCCTGCTGGCACTGCTGGCCGGATTCTATATCGCCTTTGGGGCACAACTTTCAACGGTGGTTACCCAGGATAGCGCAGCCTTTGTCGGTCTCGGCATCAGTCGTTTGCTGGGGGGGATGGTTTTTTCCATTGGCCTGATGCTGGTGGTGGTCTGTGGGGCCGAACTGTTTACCGGTAACTCCTTATTGGTCAGTTCGGCGTTGGATGGAGAAATTTCCTGGGGAAAACTGGCCGAAAACTGGGGGTTGGTGCTGTTGGGCAACCTGTTGGGGTCGCTGTTCATGGCCTGGCTGCTGTTCGAATCACAGCTGTGGCAAAACGGGGCGGTTGCCAAACAGGCGGTCTCTGTAGCCACTGCTAAAAGCCAGCTTTCCTTTGAAGTGGCCTTCATTCGCGGCGTACTCTGCAACTGGCTGGTCTGTCTGGC
>Ga0307362_100317_pt1 | contig 9367 bp, 12 predicted proteins | sample AAT_RA_Asp1_MT_FD_194606 | JGI IMG/M metagenome (GOLD analysis project Ga0307362, IMG submission 194606) | Metatranscriptome of enriched activated sludge microbial communities from anaerobic digester in WTTP, New Holstein, Wisconsin, United... | ecosystem: Engineered > Bioreactor > Anaerobic >...
CTCTTATTTTCTTCTTTTCTCTTTTTTTTTTTTCTTTTTCTTTGAGACCCCGGCCAGCACAACCAGCTGGGTGACATTGGGACCATCGACAATCCCTTTGCCGATGGTGGCGGCAACCTTGGTGGAAACCATGGCGCCAGCAAAATTAAGTACTGCTGCCATGGTGATGGCGCTTTTGATCGACAGCGCCCTGGTGGAAACCGAGGTGGCGATGGCGTTGGCGGTATCATGGAAGCCGTTGATGTAGTCAAACAGCAGGGCGGCCACGATAACCAGGCAGAGTAGCAGAAATGCGGGATCAAGCATTTTTTACCACCACGCTTTCAAGGATGTTGGCCGCCTCCTCACATTTGTCAGTGGCAGTTTCCAGAAATTCATAGATCTCTTTCCACTTGATCAGCCTGATGGGATCTTTTTCTTCGTCGAACAGTCGGCGGATGGCCTCGCGTGATACCCGGTCCGCTTCGTTTTCCATGGAATTGATATCCATGCAGAGTTTGAAGATCTGGTCGTTTGATTTCTGCCCCAGGAAGCTGACCGCCTTGTCCACCAGATGGCAGGACTGCAGGATGATGAAGCCCAGGGACTTGGCTTCCGGCGTGATCTTGTCCACATTGTACATGATGATGCGCTGTGCGCAGGCATCGATAAGGTCCAGGATGTCGTCCAGCTTGGAAGAGAGTGAATAGATGTCTTCGCGGTCCAACGGCGTAACAAAGGTCTTGTTCAAGGTCTTGATGATCTCGTGGGTGATGGAGTCGCCCTTGTGTTCAAGTGCTTTGATGCGGCGCTGGCTTTCTGCCGGATTCTCAAAATGGTCCAGCATCTCCTTCAGCTCTTTGGCGCCTTCGATGATGTTGGTGGTCATATCTTGAAAAAGGTGGAAAAACTTTTCTTCTTTGGGTATCAGGCCGAACATGAAAACCTCCATGTGATTTTGAACGTGGTTTGCGAATAAAACCTTCCATACTTAACATGTTTTGGCTGGTATGCCCACTTAAATGTGACAAATATATTACAAATGTTACGGAAAGCCATGCATCTGCAGATTTTGTATTTCTCTTCCCAATGGGTTGTGCTATGCCTTCTCTAAATCGAGCTTAACAGAGCTTTGAAAACTACTGAGGAGAGTCGTCTGCGGCGTTGCGCGGTACTCGCAGCCTCGGCTAACTACCTGTTATGCCTCGGTTGCTCCGTTCCGTGCGCCTTGCATCCGGCCTTCCTCATGACGTTTTTCAAAGCCCTGTTAATGCGGCTGCTTAGGGAGGATCAAGGGCGATGGCTGGAGGGATCAAACAATGGCCGGCAGATGAGCGGCCACGTGAAAAGATGTTCCGCAGAGGGGCAGAGGCGCTTTCCGAGGCTGAACTGCTGGCGCTTATCATTCGTACCGGCGACACGGTGACCGGCAAAAGTGCCATTGATCTGGGGCGGGAGTTGATTGCCCATTTTGACAATAATCTGCGTACACTAGGCTCGGCAGAACTGTCGGAAATCACATCCATCAAGGGGATGGGGCTGGCCAATGCATAGCCAAACTAGTTGCGGCTTCTGTCATTAATTCTAAATCTAACTCTGAAAGAGGCAGTTGACCAATATATTCACCAAAAACTCCCCTAATGGTGAATTCCCAGGGTTTGTCAGTATTATTTGTTTTTCGTACATAGACTCCGCGTCTTCTTCCTTCTGAATCTCTACCTGCAAAAGCTTGGGCAACTAATTCGCGTTTGTTTTCGTAACTCATTCCTGATAACGCATTATGTGATTTGTACAATTGCGTGAAAAAGTTGGATATGTAACGAACTTTTCTGTCAATAAACTGTTTTGTAGGTATATGCTCTAGTTGTTGTTGAATTATGTTTAATTCTAAAGAAAGTGCATTTTCTCTCTCTCTAATTTTGTTCATGTCATTTGCTGCTTCTTCGTCAGTAAGTATGCCTTTTGCAATAGAGCGTACTAAATTCTGCTTCTCCTTGATTGTTGCTGTTATTTTATTTTCTAAAAATGATTTTTGCTTTTCTAATTTTACAATTTGCGATGGATTTGGGATTGCCTTTGCAATTGATTTTTTCATAGATGCTACATCGCCAAAGATATGGAAAATATGATGTAAAACTGCTTCTTCAAGCATGTCAGCCCTTACCCATATGCTTGGGTCGCATTGAGTTTTTCTTTTATCGGGATGGCAATAATATCGTCTGTTGCCGTGATTTGTTTGTCCGCTAAATGATCCGCCACATTCTGTACAAAATACCATCCTGGAAAGCAGATACTTGTTCTTAATTTGTCCATGCATATAAGTTTTATTTGCTTGAGCTCGCTCATGTATTGCAGATATTGTCTGATTTGATAACAGCGGCGGAACTTTAATTTTAACGATTTCATGTATATTCATCTCGCTTAGTGTAAATTCAATAGACCACTCATCCCCAGAACGCTTAGTTAAGACTTCCCACAAATATGATGAGTCCATACCAAGTGTTTGTGCTATCGCTACAGCGCTTTTTCCTGAAAGATATTGTTCAGCGGCCCATTCAATATCTTTGACTTTCTTCTTGTCTAATCCCCATTTGCCTGTGGTGGAATTAAATGTTCTTCCGTATGGCAATCTGCCTGCTGTAGGGATTCCACGCTTTGCACGTGCAATCCTGTTTTGTATGCTTTTCAATTTCTGTTGCTTTGCTTGAAATTCATGAAATTCAGCCGACAGTCCTAAAAATAGACGCTGTTCCGGTGAAGCTAAATCAAACTCCTGCCCAGCTACAAAAAACTTTATATGGTTATCACGTAGAATTTTTAAACCTTTTTTGCTTTCTAGGTTGTCACGTGTCCATCTACTTGCATCACAAACAATTACAGCATCAAAAATACCTTTTGAAGAATCGGCGAGTAGTTGGTGAAGTTTTCTTCTTTCTTGGTCTGGGGTTGCATGTTCTTGACCACTATATGCCCAACAATAGTCAGGAATTTTCCCGCCTAAATTGCGAACATAGTTCTCAATTTGGGTTCTTTGTGTTTTAAGGCTTTCACCTGCCTTTTCTTGTGTTTCTGTACTAACACGAACAATTGGAGCAAATCTCAATGGTTGTTTCATGGTGTAATCCTCAATTTAAGAAATTATCAAAGCAATGAAACAAATAATATAAATGAAAGGTAGCTAAGGCAAGATGTTGCTGCTGTAATTAATTTAGGGAGGAAGAGGAGATAATGAATTGTGTACTACCGACTTTTACGATTGATATTTTGCGCTAATGTGCAAATGGCATTTTTTAAAGTAACATTTCTGATTTTGCGAAAAGAAGATATGAGGCTCATCTCTTGAGCAGTTAAACGGGTTTCATCAGCTCGATAATCATCAAAAAAATCATGAATTGTACGATTGAGAGCTTTTGCAATTAGCTGGAGTTTAATGACATTTAGTACCGTTTTGCCATTTTCATATTTCTGGATTTGTTGAAAAGTAACACCTACAAGTTCGGCAAGCTTTTCCTGTGATAGACCTGCATCTTGGCGGTATAATCGAATTTTTTGCCCCAATTCGCTTACTACATTTTTGTCTGCCATAGTTGCACCTCTTGGGGCGAGAGATTACAACTAAGAGTTGTGCGCTTCTATATAACTAAATTAGAATTCATGCAGTAAAATATTGCCTAACTGGAGTTGTGCTTATATTATGCATAATGCATATCAACGTAACTGTGGAGGGCAGCTATGTATTACACGATTATCATAATTATTGCTCTGTTATCTTTCAGTACAAAGACAAATGCCGATATTTATGAATTTGAAGATTCACAAGGCGCAATCCACATGACAGACCAGAATTGTCCTGGATATAAGAAAACCAATAATTCTAACAAGCAACCTAACGGTTTGATTGTACACAATAAAAATAGCTTTTATATTGCAGTGCCTTTTAAAAAGCTGACGAGTGCAGAATCATTTAAAAATAGTCTTCGTGCGAACAATATAGAAGCCTTTATATTTTCAAAATCAAAAACAAATATATTAGTGTGGTTTGGTTTCTATGAAACGCGAAAAAAAGCTGCAGAAGCGGCAAACATGCTAGTAGATACTGGGGTTCTTAAAAAATTTATTATATCTTCGCCAGAAGAAGATTTGCAATCTCAACCACAGATTGTGTCTGCTAAAAGAAGTGCAAATAACGAAGTAAAAAGAATGGAAAGGGTACTAAATTCGAATAGCCGTAAGTTTGGTTATAAAGCAAAATGTAAAAGTTCAGATCAATCACCAGAGGGTGATGAGACTATTTGCCATCTGCAATTTGTGGGTAACTATAGTATTGGACGAGTTCCATTCCGATTTGTTCACCAAGTAGAAAACATTACAAGAAATTTTGCTGTGGCATTTTCAAGAGCAAGAGAACCTAGGCCTTTTACATTGCAATCTACAGTAAGTGTAGAGGGCAACCAAGCTCCTATATATATCATTTCATATTCAAAACACTTTGATTCATTAACAACAATCTATCAGGTAAAATAAGGGGGCAGCGCAATTATTTGTGCAAATGGTTTCTTCAGTTTTTGTCGATTTCGCATGTTTTCCCAGCCATTGCGTATTCCGACGAATTTGACCAGCCTGTCCTATTTTAACGTGACCACGTCTACGACAGGCTTTCGAGGCCAAGCAGCAATTCACGAGTATTGAGCACTTCAAATCTGTTGATAATTTCTTGTTTCATTTTTCTTTCATCCAACGGCTATGAGTGTGACCGACGTAGCCGGTTTTCCGCCGCGACCGAGTCCACACGAGAGTTGGGACATCCTTACCTATTGGTAAAACCACTCGTCAAAACTTTCAACTTCAAGCGTCCACTCACGCCAGATGCCTTCTCTAAAAAACGTGGTTAAATTTTTCTTGAATAAACCCGAGTATCCCGAACCATTGCTATACAGTCCCAGTGCCTCACCAAAGACCATGCAACATATTTCTGGTATTACGCCTGTCACAATACTTCCGGCATAACGTAGAGATTGTTCTTCATCCAGTCCTTTTAACTTTGGCACTTTCCCGGCATGAGTTGATAAGTTTCTTAACGTATTAATATACTTAATTCTTGTCATAACATCTTCTTCAATCGGTTCCTGAATTATATCCAGCTTCAAAAGAAGTCGTTTTGTCTTGTCAACCAAGGAATCAGTGCCTTGATCCACTCTAGACCCAATTAATGCTTTATAAGCTTCTTTCTGTTCGTTCTCAAGATCACTTGCATCGATGATTTTGTTAATTTCTGACTTTATGTCTGTCCGCTTTTTCTTTGGTACAGGGCTAACTGGGTCAGTAGCATGATCAAGCAAGACGTTAAAGGCAGAATTTACTAAACCAGCTACTATCACCATTGAATCTTGTGACAGGGATTCGTTGTATAACAAGAATGCTTCGCAAAGCTTTTTGTCGATTAGACTCTTGCGATTGTTCATTGCAATGCCTGACAGAATCAAAACATCATGGGGAGCGCATGCGTGAGCACCGATGGATTTATGGCTGTATCGCCTGGTTTCCTCCTCTGTTGTAACTCGTCTTCCTGTCAAAAATGTGAGAATCTCGCAGAGATCCCACACTCCTTCGTCTTGCATTGTTGCATAAGCTAGAATACTCTCAATTGCACTACCATTACCGCCAAGCTCTATTGTCGAAGTTACCACCCATTTACCATAGTTCGGTGAAGCATACGAAAATTCTTTCTCAATGCCAGTACTGGAGAAAACATAATTCTCAGTTCTCTGAGTTCCATGAGAAAGCGATAAAATTTGCTCCTTGTAATTTTCTGCAAGAGTCAGCGTTAACGTGGCATACTGCTGCTGTTTTTTGTCAACACTTGAGATTGTCGTTCCAACATCAAGATTGTAAATATCTATTGTTTTCAACTTATTTCCTCTCGTTCTTGTTTTTTTAGATGATCTACATTTTCGAGTAGTAAGGTATCCCGCATATAAACCAGAGCACACAAGTGCAATCCTAAGAATTCTTCTCATCATTATTTGCTCCGAAATTAATCAGTTTCATTTTCTGCACAACCTGTAGGTTGTGCTATGCTCTCTATATCAATGCTTCACAAAAGTTCGCCATTTCTTCTATAAGTTCACCAGATTCATGCAAAAAACTTATAAATTCGTGCCTATATATTGCTTCTTTTGTTACGTTAGAACTGAGATCTTTATGTTTTTCTCTCTTTTCTTTATTTAAATGTGATAAATCACCGTATGTTCGTGTGTCAAAAAGAGATTTCAGTGAATAAGTTAAACTATCGTTCCCAGCGATACTAACGCGCCCAATGAGTGATTCACGGTTACAGTAGTTATTAAATTCACTATATATCTTGGCCCATTCCGATAAGTTTGCACTTGGCATTGATAAAATTATTTTATTTACATTTTGTACGCAAACACGGTCATTTTTCTGTATAAATTTTCTAAAATGAAGAACGTATACATCAATTTGATCATCAGTTGGAGAGGTATCAAGTTCATTATTAGGTGAGATACAGACATCGTTATCTTTAAGATATGTGAAAAAAGGCTTAGAAGTAAGTCTTTTCGCTTCAGTTACAAATAACGTTAGCTCTTCTTTTTTTTCATCGATAGTCACAGTAGCTCCTTACCGGCTTGATTATTCTGAACTATTTTCGTTGGTATTGCTTTGATTCAAAAAGAAAATCACAAATGGTTTTCGCAGAATTTACTGCTAATTTTGCGTGATGCTTTGATGGCTTATAGCTTGCTACATGCGCATCGCTCATTTTGTTTCTGAGCCCAGCAAGACCAGCAATTATGCTACTAAGACCAGTAAGGATTTGTTTGAGGGTGTCAGAAATATCTTTTCGCTCTGGGCCTAGGTTCAGTAATTTTGCAACGCGTTTGTAAAGCTTAACTAGATCGCCATCATAGTCGGGAGCGGATGCGTCCAGTTCTTTTTCTATTTCTGTCAAGATAGCTTCTACCAAAGATCTAGCATTGGTTATTGCACCGTAGTAGTCGCCCGAAGCAATTTTTTCATCACACTTCTTTACTTGTTCATCAATGAAAAGATGCGCATCGTCTTTTGAGCTTTTGAATGGGTGCTCAAAATCTACATCTAACCCATTCAGATCTCGCACCTTTGCATGCCCACCCACAAGTACTACTTGATGCTTCTCGTATGAAAGATATTGATTAATAAATTCAATGGCTTTTGTAACTTCAAATTCTGTATTCAAAAACTCTCTGGGATCGAGAATCATCTCGATTAGAAGAAGGAGTTCAGGTCTCCCATTAATCTTTCGAATAGACTCTTCCGCATAAGACCAACGGGATGGAAATCCTTGTCCATATATGTCGTTAATGCCAAGATCGTTGAAGAGCGCAACGAGATTTGGACCGCTCCGGTAAGGAGATAGTCGCTCATCGCCGGTAACAATCTTCCCAAGTGCCTTTATTGTTCTTTCTGATAGCTTCAGCATTGTGTTCGTTAATTCCTTGACAACGGCTTGAGGCTGACCAGAGGCGGGTTTATCGCCGACTGGTCAAGCCGAGTGTTATGCTTAGTTATTAACTTATGAGAATATTTTGTATCTAAAAGTTCGAAATCTACCTTTATAAACCCAATCCTTCTCTGGTTCAGATTTTTTGTCGAAGTGTTCGTCAGCTTCATTTTCTTTCAAATTATAGTGTCGCTTATTACGAAAACCAGCATTTAGCAATCTTGGATGCTCAAGTAATGGTGTTAAATCACCATCCAACACGTCTGTGTTTACAAAACGAAAATCAACTAGTTCAGGAAACTCTTTTAAAAATTGTAAGTTTTCCAGTGGAGCACATGAATTGAGGCACAACACCTTTAATTTTTTAAGTTTTAATAAATCCTCATTTGCTGAAAACTTCTTGGATTGGTTTATATGTAGCCACTCTATATCATCCTTAAGTTCTGACAGTCCGTCATCCTTTTCTAGTTTTGTGCAGTAAAAGAGTTCGAGGCGCTTTATTGGTCCAAGATTAGAAATCCCATGAAATGAGTGAATATTAGATAGATTTAACTCCAAGAAGATTGCTGTTGTAATTGCAGAGAAACTGTCAAAACATCTGTTTTTTGGCTTAAAATTATTCACGATGAAATACGAGCCGGGAATGTGCTCACTCAGGTTAGCTTTCGTATTTGTGCATGTGACATTTTGAAATTGACCCGAGGGCAATTGTTCTGTCCAAATTGTGTTATATGTCCAGTCCATATTCTCCTCTGCATAACGGGGCCTAGGCGCACCGACGTAGCGAAGCGGAGACCGTGTGCCGCCGCGTGGTTGAGCATTCTATTTCTTCGTGTACTTGCCGGAAAAAGTAACATTCATGCCCAAACTATCTGAAAAACCATTTTCCTTGACCTCCAAACCTTTCTTTTTGAAGACTAACTCTAACCTGTACTTTCCTTTTTCTGAATATTTAATACGACCATTTCTCAGTGATGAGGTAAAATCAAGTTTTCCTATGTTTGGACCATATTCATTTTTCGTTCCCCAGAAAGCGATTCCTGTTACGTGGACTTTCCCTTTCGAGATTTCTTTAACTTCGATTTCTGCTATTTCATTATTTGTTTCCTTGATGTATTTCCCTGAAGTAGCACTCTGCTTTAAGTCTGCTGAGTGTGCCAACGATGCGACCACAGAAAGAATGATAGTGACTGAGAGGCTAATAATTATTGATTTGATGTGAGTCAACTTGTTATCGCCTTTGATATTATTTGTTCAACGGTTTGGCAGTTGACACGCCAGCCCAGTCTTTCGGGCAGGCGGCGTCCAACTGTCTTGTTATACGTTCTCTTCTTCCTCGTATGTATAGATATCGAACTCAATGTCTGCACGAAGAATCTTGATCCATTCGATGATTTGACGAGACAGCCCAAATCCCTTGTTCCAACCACTCATATGAATGCCGTACCTGATTTGAATCTCAAACTTATCATGCAGTTGCTTCCATATTTCAGGATCAGATGGAACCATCATGAGTAATTTGCGAGTGAGTACCTCCGGTATCATCGGAGGCTCTCCTCGAGTTTCAAGAATCCATGCCCCCCTATCAAAAGCTGGACTTCTTGGCCCTTTCCTTTCACCTCTTAGATGTGAGCTTGTTGGCAGACACCTGAGCAATTCTGATATTTCTCCAGGCACTAACTCTTCGCCGTAGATGCATAGAGAAACACCACATTCGTCGGGACTCCCACCAATTTCTATTATGACTTCGTTTTGTTCTTTTTCTGTCATTATTTCTTTCCGTATAACGGTGTGGGCGCTGACCTGACGGCTTTTCGGTCAGGTCCAGCGGCCTTGTTGGCACTCATCCTTGGTACTTCCGAATTGCTTGCAACACAACAGAACGCA
>Ga0307362_100326_pt1 | contig 9168 bp, 6 predicted proteins | sample AAT_RA_Asp1_MT_FD_194606 | JGI IMG/M metagenome (GOLD analysis project Ga0307362, IMG submission 194606) | Metatranscriptome of enriched activated sludge microbial communities from anaerobic digester in WTTP, New Holstein, Wisconsin, United... | ecosystem: Engineered > Bioreactor > Anaerobic >...
AACCGGGCCAGGTGCAGCAGGTCGGTCAACAGATCGATGATGGCGGTTTCGAGGGTGTCCATGGGTTCGCCCTTGCTCAGGCAGTATTGATCGAGTGCCTGTCGGGCGGATTCGGTGCGTTGTGTCACGGTCGTTCTCCCTGGTTGTCATGGATTTCCAGTTGTTGCCAATCGGGGAAGATGGCTTCCAGCATGGTGCGAGCCGCAGTGGCTGTGCCGGAGGAAGTCACCAGATCCCGCAGGGCAACAAACAAAACCGGGGCGGCCTGGAGCAGTCGAATGTTGCCGGCTTCATGCCGGGCTACCGCAAGACTGCGTCGGTCGCCTTCCTCAGTGGAGATGTCATAGCCCTGGTCGCACCATATTTGTTGCTCATGACGGACTTCACGGATGACATAACCACCCTCGGTGTCCGGATGGGATGTAATGGTCCAGGGAATAGGGGTGCAGAACGATGGTTTTGCATGGGGGTGTTCCTGTTGGTTGGGTAGGTGGTTCATGTGGTTCTCCTGATGTTCGGAAGAGATAGGGCCTGAACCCCACAGAGGTGGAGTTCAGGCCTTAGGAGTTGTGTGGCAGCAAAGTGTGGCAATCAAAACGGTACGTCGTCAGAGGGTGGTGGTTCCTGGCCGTCTTCCGGCGGGACCGGAATATCGGTTCGTTCGCCGCCACCCAGCATCTTCATTTCACGGGCAATGATCTCCGTGGTGAAGCGGGTGACACCTTCAGAGTCCTGCCATTTGCGGGTCTGCAAACGGCCCTCCAGGTAGACTCGGGAGCCTTTGGAGAGGTACTCAGAGCAGATCTCAGCCAGACGGCCGAAGGCAACGATGCGATGCCATTCGGTCGATTCCTGCGGCTTGCCTTCGTTATCTTTCCACCGTTCGGTGGTGGCGATGCGGAAGGTGGCCACGGCGACTTGGGTCTTGGTGTAGCGGGTGTCAACGTCTGCGCCTAAATTGCCGATGAGCATGGCCTTGTTCAACATGATGGTTCTCCTTGAAGAATGAGGTGATGGCTCTCCCCACTATGGGGAGAGATATGGGTGCGATGTGGATAGGAAGCCTGGGTTCAGGCGGCTTTCTTGATCTCCAGGAAGGCGTAGGAACTGCTCTTCTGGAAATCATTCAGCGAGTGACCATAGCCCTGAAGGAACTGGTTGAGTTGGTCCGTATCCAGTGACTTCCTGGTGCGAACCGCCTTGCGCAGCAGATGGCCGAAGGCCTTGAGCGGTCCGCGCTGGGCCACGATGGCCAGCAGGTTGCTCTTGCGGTAACTGACCTCGGCCTCCAGACCCTTTTGCTGGTGTTGCAGCTCCAGCAGGATCTCGACACTCTCGGTCAACTCGCGCACCTCCTCGGCCTCGAACTTGGGACAGTCCATAAGAAAGGGGCAGTATCCGCAGAGCGGTCCCACCTCTATAGAAGGTGTGGTCAGATCACCGGCACTGTAGGCTTGGTATTGGTTCCAGATGGTGGCGGCCCGGTCGATCAGGCCGTGATAGAGGATGTCCTGGGGTGTGTAGCCGCCAAAGAGTCGCATGCCCTGATCACCGAAGTTGACCGCCAGAATGGCGCCTTTCTCCACGGTGTAGTCGGGGAAGCTGTCGGCCAGTAGTCCCATTTGCAGATAGAGTTGGGTCTCCCAGGCGCCGTAGGGGTGTTCCGGGATGTTCTCCGGTGCTTTCACCTCCAGAACTGCCATGGTTTTGCGCACCTCCGAAACGAAGACAAAATCGAGATGGGCCATGACCGGGACAGCGCCCGTATGACGAACCTCGGTTTGTCGCTGGAAGTTGCTGAAACCGGCGATCATGAAGGCAGCGGCAACCACTTCCTCGGCCATGTGACCGCGTCGCTGCCGCAGCAGGGTGACGAGATCGGCCTCCGGGGCATGGAGCTTTCTGAGAATGGTTTTGCGTGGGCAGGCGCCGATGTCGGAAGCCCCGAGATAGGTACTCCGATCACCGAGCGTTTCCTCGGTCTGTTGGATGGCAAGCTGCTGGAGAGCGGCCTGCAGGGTGAGCATTAACTGGTCTGACATGGTGGTATCCTCCTGAAAAAAATGAGGGAGGATACACGGATTCCCGCCGAGGGAATGGTATCGCTCCCTCTGGGGTTGGGTGATATTGGGGTTATTAAGCGGCTTGCTTCATCCAGGTTTTTCCGGTCTTATCCCATTGAAAGCCTGCGGCCTTGAGCAGTTCCTTCTTGTCGAAGAGATGGTCGCCGATAGCGATGATCACCCCCTGGCGGTTCTCGAAACTGACGCCAGCAATCTTGGGCAGGGTTGCCGAGGGATCGCTTTGATTGGCAGGTGGTTCAGCGGGTTGGCTGGTTGTGGATGTAAGTTTGGTTTTTGGTTGAGGGTTGGATTGTGTTACGGGTGGCTGCGTTCGTTGGCTTCCCCGAAGGTAAACGTTTTTCAAAAGTCCTTTGTAGGCATCGCTGCCGATGGATAACAGTGACATGCATTTCTGAATGGCATCGGTGATGGCCCCTTTCTGGGCATCGCCGACATTGCCTTTGACGATCTGCATCTGTCCTTTGTGTGAGCCCTTGCACAGCCAATCACCGTCGCTCTTCACAAACAATCGAACCTCGGCAACCGCCTGGGACTCAAAAATCTCCTCCTTGGTCAGTTCGTACCGCCAATTCTCCGGACCGAGCACCTCGTTGACGCTGTCAAAGACGTACTGGGGCCGGAAGCCGTACTTGATCTGGCCGATTACGTTACCGCTCTTGTCGGTCATCTTGATTTCCTGAATCGCCTCGATGCCAAATGTTCGCAAGCGTTCGTTGATGGATTGGATCTGTTCCTGCAATGGTGCCATGGTGTTGCCTCCTATGAGTATGGGGGAGCACGACGACATGGCTCCGCCGGGAGCATGACGTAACAGCTCCCATGGATGAGCGGGGTGGGGTATCTATTGAGATAACGATAGGTTCAGTTTGTCCGAGAACGCGCAAAGAAAATGCGGCTTCGGAAGAACAAAGGAATGGCTATCGGTTCAACGGGGAAAATGAACGAGAGGAAAACGAATCGCTGGATCCGTATTGCAGGGGTGCATGCGCAACTCTCTCAAGTCAAAGAAAGACGTTCGCCTCTGCGATTAAACGTCTTTGGCCGGAGAAAGGCAGCGCCGCGTACTACTGGAGTTCAAGAACACGAAAATCGTGTTCAGCTAAGCCCTGAAAAGGGGTATCTCATTGGAAATGAGTCGGAATAGTGAAGCTATGGTAACGCTTGTTTTGCAAAAGGCAAGTAAAATAGACTGCCACACCTTGCAAAACAGAGCCATAAATTGTTGGCAGCAGTGTCGTCCTGTGTAATGCTGTAACGCCGCAATTGATATTAATCAGGTCACTGTTTACCGGACATTCAGATTCTTTCTAACTTGCTGTTAAAATGATGTTAAGAAATTAGCTTTATGTTCGCTGATTAATGAATCATTTTAATATTTATACAAAAAATTTCAATATAATTTTCATATTGCTTAATTCTAAACGTTGCATAATATCGATACCTACCTATGCAAGGGAGTTAGTATAAAGAAAAAATGGTTTCAGATTATTCACTGTCTATAACTTCTGAAATCATTATGGTGTTTGCACCAGAATCACCTGAAAGATACATCCGTAGTGCATATAAAAGGTCAGGTGTGTTGCGGAAAATTTCCGGTTTCTCAATTTGCAGGCTTATTCGAGACTTAAGTTCAATATCGTTATCGATCACTATCTTTGCAACATCGTCTACCAAGGTCACATATTTTTGAGCCAGATCCTTATCCGGGGATAAGATCGTTTTGAAATCTTCATCCTCGTTTCCCCGGCTTCGAAGGAATGCAAAAAGAAGTTCCAAGTGCTTACAAAGGATGTTGGCCTGATAGCCTCGTTCCCTCTTTTGAGCCTCTGTTCCTGTAAGCCTCTTTTCAAGATGGAATTGAAGCCGGTGCTCTGGAATGTCAGAAGTCAGTAGTTGCATATCAAACTGAATGCAACTGACCAAATCATTACATAGCTTTCTTAATTCCGTTCCTGACAGCTTGAAAATAAGTGTTTTTGACCGCCAAAGGGCTATCGACAAAACCTCCATGGTAATGGATCTGGTTAGGATCTCATTATCAATGAGGTCTATGACATTCTCCAGCAACTCCTGTTGGTATGGAAGCTCGGCATTACCGATGGCAAATGCAATATTCTTGTGGTACCTCCGCAAAAGCTTTTTATCCTTCACAGCATCAAGAAGCCGGGAGCCAACAATTCCGGGGGCATCCTTATGAAGACAGCACAGAAAGAAGAAAAGCTCATCTTTAAGGGTGTCCGGCATATTTTCAGACTCAATTATAGATAGAGCCTTCTGAGTCCCTTCAAATATCGCATTTCTAAAATGATTAGGCACATCAGACTCTGAAAGGGAGTGGCCGTGATTCCAGATGGTTAATGCTGGGAATCGGAGGCTACTAGCCAAAAAACAGCGAGTTGGCTGAGAGCTTCCAATTACAACATCTTCTGCGGAAAACTTTCCGTGATCACCTTCTATTTTATAGAACGAAAGGATGTCTCCGTGTTGAGGTAACTCCTGCTCAGAAGTTAAACGTAACGATGACTTGTGTATAAACACATCGTCAATAAAACAGAATATATTGCTATTTCCTTTATCAATCCACTTGGGGATTATTCCCGAGACACGGCCATAATGCGAAATATCAGAAATCTTCTTCATGTCTCGTTCGACCCATTCCAAAAGATTAGAGAAACTCTTGCCATCTTCCTTAGGAAAATTCTGAAAATCGGACCAGCTTTTACGGGCAGGGAAATCTGGAACCGGCAAGTTTTCAAGATCAGCAGTCTCACCCTCTGATGCTGAGCGCCATTCAACCCGAATAGATTTAAAACCTGCTCCCGCTAAATCGAATGGAATGAATTTCAGTTCGTATGGATCATCCGCTCCATAGGTATAGGTCATCTTCAGCTTGCAGGCCGTGGCCTTCTTCAAAGGGAATGCTGGCGATTTCAGGTATGCAACAAACTGCAGCTCTTTATTTCCTTCTCCCTGCTGCAGAGGAAAACTGTAATGCGTTTGTCCGGCTGGAAGAGTAAATGACTCTTCTACTGGTATATTCACAGTTCTGCCACGTTGCGGTGTTACTGTCGCATCTTTTACCAGATAGAAATTTTCAAAGTGCCCATCACGAACAATTCTGATCGACAGCTCAGGCAGATGATCACGCCAAAGGGCAATGTCATCAACTTCCTCCTGCCATTTATTTAATGTTCTCCCGCCCATAACTGGGCTAAGCGTTTCTTCAATCCACCTATAGTTCCTATCAAGATGCTCTGGCTTCCTGATTGTATTATCCATAGGCAGGATAAAGACACCCACTCCCCGACAACCCCTGTTTGTCGAATTTACGCAGTTACTGATAGCGTCGTTTAATAATATGTTGAGATCTATATTCTGAGTCAGAGCCTCCCGAATAGAACCCGGTAAGTGATACCAGTGATCCTCTTTCACAAAGGACAAAGCTCCGGAATCATTGGATAAACCATCAAAGCCGAACAAATGGAGGAGCTCTTCAGATGTCTGGCAGCCATTACGGTCAAGATTCCGGGCTATGGCAGTATGAATGCTCCTGTTTGACACAATAACCGCAGGGTGTCTTTCCCAGCTCATGCCTTGTGTCTCAGGCAATCTCGTTTTCAATTCATTTTGGTATTTTGCTTGAACAGGGGTTATCGAAATGCCGCCGTCAAATGAATCAACCACCAGCACAAAATCATTCTCTCGGACTCTATCCTGTGCAAATTTCTTTGATTGCCATGCAAAGATAGCAGCTATGCTTTTAGGAAGCGGTGTCGACTCATCAAAATAAAAATTGACGCTTTTTCTTACTCCCTCCAAATCGAAGTCATTACCCCAATCAGGGACAAGGTAGGTCAGTTTGTCTGCCTTGATATAGTCACTCAACTTTTTAGTAAAAAACATCGACGCACTGCTTTTGGTGGCATCGGGCAGTGTTAAGCTATGTGAAAATAGGCTCCTTATGCTGACTGTTTCAATATCGGAATGCAGGACGATGGATTTTGCGTAACCGCAGTCTAACACCACCCCTCCATTAACATTCAATGGCCAATGTTGCAGAAGCAATCTGAAAGGAAGGTGTGCCTGGGAACCAGTATTATTTGTGAACGTGGGACGGATAGAACATAGGTCCACAACAGAGCTATCCATCGGTATTGGGGCATATTGATTATCGGTCGGATCAGAATACTCAAACGGGAAATCCGTGACTAATGACAGTATCGTCTTCGGGATCTCTTTGAGAGTTGCTGGCTCTATTTTTACCTTCTTTTTTGCGCCCTGAGCTTGCTCAATAACAAGATTATCGGAAACGATCTGTAATAAATACTTTTCCCCACCGACTTGTATCTTCCATTTATCACCCGTCAAATTGGAATCTACAGGGATGATTCCTGCCGGAAGAGTTATATCGTCAGCACATTCGCCCTGTCGGTTGCTGCCGATAACAAAAGAAACTTCATCTCCAGCGGATAGTGAATTGATGTCTAATTTTCGAGATAGATTGTATGGGTTGAAATACAGGTCTCGGCCGTCATCAGAAGTTATAAATCCGAATGACTTATCGGGCTTTATAAACTTTATCTTCCCCTGGATCTTTGTGTCGCACGCAGGAAACAAATATCCCCTAACTGGTAATTCTGGTGATATCGCAAAGTTATCATAATCGAGACCGACCGGCTGCTGAACGGTCCGAAATCGACCACTATGGCTAAGCAAGGAAAGGGTATTCCAATAAATAACGCTGAGGATATCTCGATGGACTCTTTTGCTATCCCCTGTGATCTGCTCATCGATAGCTTGGAGCCAGAGCCAACCATCCCAGACTTTTCGATAACGCTTATCCTGAAGAAGCGTGTTGTTAGGAGGAAGATTTCCCCAAGCACCGATTTCAGCTGCATCTTCAGTTCTGAGCCATCGCTGAAGGGAAACAAGCAATTCCTCGCAGGTCTCTTCTGTTGCTGCAGATAAAACATTCTGCCTTTCAATCAGAATCTGTTCCAGCCGGAATAGAAAAGCTCTCAAAAGTCGGTTTTCTGCCGTATCAACACTGGATCTCCGCCTGACAGCCTTCATATAGGGCTTACCGGAAAGCTTCTCACGGAGTGTTCTTCCCGGCTGACGGCTGAGCCATTGAACACTGTTGCTGTCAACCTCTCTCGCCGCATGTATTGGCAGCATGGCATGTTCCCGTAATATCTTATCCCGAGTATGCTCCATGATTGCCAGAACAGCTTCCTTCGTATGTGCCACAATTCGATAGATACGATCCTTTATCTCATCCTCAGATGATTCAACCTGCATCGATTTGGCCACAACATCCATAAAATCGACAATGCCGGTATGCAGGGCATGCCCGGAAACAGGGTCGAAGCTAGAGACCTCCGTCAGCCAGTTGCGTAGCATCAGCATCAAAAGAGCCTTGGCCTTTATTTCATCTTGGCCGTTTAATGCCTTGTAAATAGACTCGACAGAATCAATAGCGCTGATGGAGGGTTCAACAGTCTGAGCGGTTTCATGCTGACGTTGATGGTAATCGAACAACATGCGTTTCTGTCTGGCCGTTAGCTTATATTTATGCGGTTCCGGCATTTATTAGTTCTCCGCATTTTCCTGACCGGTTAAACCCTCATCATCCTTTAAATAATTGGCGCTGTTCCAGATGAACTGACCGTAACCAAACTCACATGCCAGATCAAAGTCCTCGATTATTGTATAGTCGTCATTCACCAGCTGAGTTCGAATTTTATCAAGGCAGTCCGATTTGGATTTGCCTCGGGTTTCAATGCCGCGTAGCTTAGGCATAACCTTCTGAACAAGCTGATCTTCAAAAGCGACTTTCATTGCTTGGACCAAGCCTGCATCATCATTGATTCTCTGAGCTTCCAGCACATCGGGATAATTAGACATGTAGTATTCGATGGATTGCCACACCCTGTGCCCCAGAGCCCTGCCAACCTTGGACAGCGAGGTGTTCATTTCTTCAATGAACCCCTTGAATGGTAAAATCTGATCGTCGTTGAATTTGGTTTCTCTGCACCACCAGCTCTCCCACAGTTTGCGAGACAACAGAGGGGCTTGGTCGCCCAACGGTTTCAGCTGACGGCGTCTTTCCAGAGTGGTCGGCCGGGGAAAGTTGATTACAATTCCTCGATCAAGAACCTTGTCAGAAAGGGATTTCGTTGTCTCGTCCTGATTCATTGTTCCAGCCCAGAGCACATTTCTTCCCAAGGGCAGATCATAGTGCTGGATACCTGCGCCCAGCTTGACTTCAAGGCTGGGCACCTCATTGCCTTTGCGACCCCGCCGTAGCTCAAGTTTGCTCAAGAATTCCGCAAAATAGAGTTCGACATGGGCAAGGTTCATCTCATCCATCAATATCAGACTCATGACATCTTCAAGTCCATGAGGATAGCCTTCAGCTTGAGCCTTTTGACTTTGCGCCAACAAACGTAGAACAGGCTGGGCATCGAACTTGTTATCGATTGAGTTGAAAAAACCAAGCATGGATTCCTGGCTGTCCCAGTTCGGCTGCACGGACAGGCTCAGAAAATTGATGCCGCCAAAATGTGAATATAGTCTTGGCAACTCGGACTTACCGGTTCCACTAACACCAGCTAGGACGGTAATCGGAGACCACTCGGAGGTTTTTAGTGCAGTGTGGAATGCGTACAAGATTCGTCGTGGGAATCTCAGTCCATAATCAATGCAGGATTTACTGATGCCGTCCAACCATTGATGCTCTTCAACTTTGTCGACCGCACGAGGCAGTTCCTTTTGGATGTATGGAGTTTCAATATCCCGAATCCTTGCCTCACGGTCCTGTTCTCGTTCGTACGAGGATTGTAAGCGTTTAAGCTCCGCCATTAATCGGTTATTGTCGGCATCCACTGATTCAAACCGCCTCAGCAGAGATTTGTTTTTATCGGTCAGTTCTGCTACCTGCATTTCAAGATCCGACTGTGCGCGTGCTGAACTTCTGAGAACCTGATTTTCTTCAGACAGTCTGTTGCAAGCTTGCTCGAGGGAATCCTTTTCGGACTTTATTCTATTAAACTCTTCTTGAGCTAATAACGGCCGGTTCGCA
>Ga0307362_100327_pt1 | contig 9102 bp, 10 predicted proteins | sample AAT_RA_Asp1_MT_FD_194606 | JGI IMG/M metagenome (GOLD analysis project Ga0307362, IMG submission 194606) | Metatranscriptome of enriched activated sludge microbial communities from anaerobic digester in WTTP, New Holstein, Wisconsin, United... | ecosystem: Engineered > Bioreactor > Anaerobic >...
GATCGATTGCGGCGGTGAAATTTCCGCCTCCCGGTTTTCCGGCTACCGGTATCCCTTAACTAAGGAGGAAGAGCATGGCGGAAAAAAAGCACGAAGCCGACGACGGGAAGAGCCAGAAAAACCAAAACCAAGCAATTGTCGACAGCCTGGCTGAACGCATTGCTACAATAAATTAATGTATTCGCGGTATATGCCGCGAGGGGAGTTTCAAATGAAAAAGTTCGCTCTTGTTGCCCTGTTTGCGTTGGTCGTGTTTGGTTCTGCTTTTGCCGGTACTTCTGGAACAGTTGGTCTTTCCGGTACGGTTGCTCCTCAGTTCGAGCTAACCTTGCCTGGAAACTACACCGCTGGTACCATGAATGACGGTGCAAGCGAAGTGAATACCTGGACGATTGGCAATGTTGCTGTAGTAAGCAATTATAAGAACTGGACGATTTCAGTTTCGTCTGCAAATTCAGGCTACCTTGTTCATTCGACAGACAACACTGAGAAAGTTCAGTACACCATGACCCTCGGTTCACTCGCCACCAATCAGTCACTTGGCAGTTTGTGGACAAGCGCAGCGCAGGCAAGAACTCCCAAAACGGGTTCTACCTATGCGCTTTCCATTAAATTTACCGCTTCTGCGACTGATTTCTGGCAGACGGGCACCTACACTGACACGCTGAGTGTTTCAATCACCCATCCGTAACCTTCGCAAAGCGTAGGGCGCAGTCCGGCGGTTTAATCCGCCGGATTTGTCTTTCAGATAAGTGGAGAAAATAGAGAAAATTGACAAACTGGAATATCAGGGCTTGACTGTCATAAGTTTTATGCGGATAATAAAAACAGAGTTTTGTTATGCAAGAACTCTTGCAAAAATGTACGGGAGGTTTGAAATGAAAAAGTTGGTAGCATTGGCAGTTGTCGCGTTTGTGGCGATTGGTGCGAGTTTTGCGGCCGATTTGGTCATCAATGGATCAGTAACGGCAGCATTGAGTGTAGCCATTACGAATTCGCCTATTACGGTAACCCTTGATGGAACCGGAACAGCGGGCACCGTTGATCGAACAGCGACACTGAACGCCAAATCGAACAAAAAGAATTGGACCGTTTCCTTTGATTCAGCAAATGACGGAAAACTCAAATCTGCGCTTACAGGTGTTGAGATCCCCTATCTGCTGCAGGCATCAACCCCGGCATGGGGCAGCGCGGGTGTTACCAATGGTTTGGCAACAGCAGTAAATCCGGAAGGAAAGACAATTGTGGTAACCGATGGAAAGACGCCCCGGGATGGTGTCAACTTTACTTTAACAGTAACGGTGCCCGCACAGGATGGTGCAGCCGAACTTTTCGAAGCAGCAACTGATTATACTGATACAATTACAATCAGCATCGCCGCGAGCTGATCTGTAAAATGCAATACCGCGCAGCAGTCTGTATGGCTGCTGCACGACTTTTTCTCAATTATAAAAGTTCCCCGCTCTTGCGGGAAGGTAAGCTCAATGAAATATAAAAGTATTCTTCTGATTGTTTCGGTCTTATTGTTTGTTCCTTTCTTTTCTGCCTTTTCTGCCGAGTCTTCCGTCGATTTGGTTATCAACGCTGAAGTGCGGCCCCTGCTGTCAATCGTCATGACTTCTCCTCCGGTGTTCCAGCTGATTGACGCCGACGGCAATGCCATTGTCAGCAGAAATTTGGGAACAGCGATTGTAAAAAGCAATTATCGCAATTGGACTGTGCAGATCAGTTCTTCAAACAAGCTTAATCCCGCTACGGGCCGGCTTAAGAAAATCGACGATAATGTGTATATTCCCTATACATTTGAGCTGCGGACCGGGGATTCCGTACTTGTTTCTCAATTTGACACCCCAAGCGCAGCACAAGGTATAACAGCCAGTGCAGGCCGGCAGTTGAGTCTGGTATTCAATTTTGTGGATCCAGGCGAGACAGCCATGTGGGAAAAAGGAATCTATCAGGATACAATTACAATTGTGGTTGTTGCCACCTGATTTGGAAAACGAATCCTAGAATATTGAAAAAGCGGCCTGTGTTGGAGCCGCTTTTTTTATCTTTGTTGTCCAGCAATGTTTTTATGATAGTTTCCGTATCTTTTCAATTATGGCTGCCGTCGCAACCGGGATCCTGGCAATCCTGGCCGCAGTGGACGCATTCGAACTGTAAGGTGGCGTGTTCGATATTAAAATGGTCATGGAGCATGGCTTTAATGTCGCGTGCGATCAGGGCGGTGGAGGAGACTGCCATGTCGTCGACGACGATATGAGCGCTCAAGACGCGGTATCCGGGCTCGATAGTCCAGACATGGATGTCGTGCGCATCTTTGACCGCCGGCAGGGCTTCCAGCTTAGTTTGAACTTCGTCAGAAGCGGCGCCGTCGGGGTTCCCTTCGTTCAATATATGAATGGCTGATTTGAGCACCTTGATGGACTGGAACAGAAGCATTGCGACAATGAGAATGCTGGCAAGCGGGTCGAGCCAAGTCTGGCCGGTCAGCATGATGAGCAAACCCGCGGCAATGACGCCAACCGAGGAAAGCGCATCCCCCATCACATGAAGAAAGGCGGCACGGGCGTTCAAATCCTCATGGTCATGGCCTTTCAGAACCAAGGCTACAAGCAAATTGGTGGCAAGCCCGATAGCCGCGATGATGAGCATTGGCCCGGCAAGCACTTCGACAGGGTTCGAAAAGCGCTTGATTGCCTCAAGGAAAATTTCAAACGCCATAATGAGCAGTGTCGAACCGTTGATAAAGGCCGCGATGACTTTCATGCGCTTAAAGCCGAATGAATGCTGGCTGTTCGGCGCTTTCATGGCGAGCCGTACCGCCCCGTAGCTGAGTGCCAGCGCAAAAATGTCCAGAAAAACATGCGCTGCGTCAGAAAGCAGGGCGAGACTATGGGTCAGAATGCCGCCAACCACCTCCGCGACCAGGGTTATTGTAGTAATAGCGATTGAAAGAATAAATTTCTTGCCGGAGGCGAATTCATCAGCATCCTCTTCGTGCGAGTGATTATGTTCCATAGTACGTCCTATTAAGTGCGCTGTGTTATGCAATGGCGCCGAAAGCGATGCCTGCGAGTGTTGAAAACACGACAACGAGAGCGACATAGGCAAGCGTTTTTTTCCAACCAATTTCACCAGAGATGACAAGAATGGAGGGAAGCGAGAGGCTCGGGCCTGCTAATAGAAGCGCCAAGGCTGGTCCTTGTCCCATACCAGCACCAAGAAGCCCCTGAACGATGGGGATTTCGGTCAGCGTCGCAAAATACATGAGGGCACCCGCTACTGAGGCGAAGAGATTGGCAAACAAAGAGTTCCCGCTCAATAAGCTGGCAATCCAGCTCGAAGGGATCAATGCATCATGGCCTGGACGCCCAAGGAGGAAGCCTGCGACCAGAACACCGCCGAAAAGGAGCGGTAGAATCTGCAAGGCAAAATCCCGGGTTGCCACGACCCATGCCAGCTGGTCATCCTTGCTGAACCATTTTCGCAAAGAGAAAATCAGCATGATTCCAAAGGCGGCGGTCAGATACCATTTTGCGGAGAATATGGCGTCCCAGACCGGACTGCCGCCGCGCGAATTCGCCCAGTTGGCAAAAACCAGAATGCCAATCATGCTTGCCATATAGAAAGCCATCTGCCCCAAAGTTCTGCCGCCTTCTTCCATGCCCGCGTTGAATAGCCGCGAATCCTTGGTTCTCTGCTGGTCATCCTTCTTGAAAATGACTGACATGATAAACCCGATCAGGATGGAAAAGATGATGGCTCCAACAGTTCTGGCAATGCCCAGCTTGAGTCCGAAAACCTTTGCTGAAAGCACGATGGCAAGAATATTGATTGCCGGCCCTGAGTACAGGAACGCGATGGCCGGTCCAAGGCCGGCTCCTTTTTTATAAATTCCTTTGAAAATTGGCAGAACCGTGCAGGAACATACCGCAAGAATCGCACCTGATACCGAAGCGACCCCATATGCAGTCAGCCGGTTGGCGTCGGGGCCGAGGTATTTCATGACAGCCTGCTGGTTGAGGAAAATGGTTATTGCGCCGGCAATGAACATGGCGGGAATCAGACAGAGGATGACATGCTGCCGGGCATACTCGGAGAGCATGAGAAAAGCTTCATTGGTCGCACTGATGACGCGAGGTGCCTGGAACGGTATGAAGTATGCAGCAAGAAAAACGCCGAACACCAGGAGAAGCTTTTTATTGGGGGTCCACTCGGTTTTTCCGGCCATCACTTTTCCCCTTTAAGGAAGGGGAGCAATTGTTCCTTTGTCAGGACTCTGCCGACGGATTTGACAACACCGTCAATCGCCAAGGCCGGAGTCATCATGACACCCATGGCCATAATATCATCGATATTGGTTACTTTTTCGATTTCGGCAGTGATGTTGTAATCATGCAGAGCCTGTCTGACATGATCCTCGAGCAGACGGCATTTTGAACAGCCGGTTCCAAGAATCTGGACTTTCATTTCAACCTCCGAAAGTATAACTGTTGCAAAATATAGAAACTAATTCAAAGAATGTCAATAACGACGCTTGACAAAGTTGTTAAATATTGCAACATTTACCCTATGATGACCGAAGAAGAAAAAAGGCGCTGTGAACTCCGAGCGAACATGTTCAAGGCGCTTGCGCATCCTCTGCGCATTTACATGCTCGAAAAGCTGAAGGAACGCCCCTGGTGCGTCTGCGAGCTTGCCGCCGAACTGGGCGTTGATAAATCCATCGCCTCCAAATACCTTACCATCCTCAAGGACGCGGGACTGGTCGGTATGCAGAAGCGGGGAATCCTTGTGGAATACACGCTGATTGCGCCTTGTGTCCTCAATCTGGCAGCCTGCGCTGAAAGCGATGTGTTTTCCAACAGGAAAAAAGCGCTGTTGGGCTGAACTTGAAATTCGATTTTTTATAACTTAATCTTGAAAAAAATCCAAATGCGGTTCATACTCTGTAAGGTTTAATCCAAAATTTTGGCAGAAGGAGGTAACGTCATGAATGACTCGGACGGAAGTCATAGTTGCACTACTATGATGGAAGACACACGACGGGCCGAGCCCGACGACCCATTCCCGCGACGTAGTACGCCGGCTGCCATACCAGCAAAAGCACGACACTGACCTTCGTCTGTTCGCTTTTTCACCATGTGGCGCCGGCACGCGGCTATTCCCGAGAGGTGAACCATGGCGAAACAGATGTTTCCCGTAAAAAAAGAAAGCACCGATGCTCTGAATGTTCAGAGACAGGCTGATGAAGCCCGACTCAGAGACCTGTGCATTTGTCCCATTTTCGAAGTATTTCAGAACTTGAAAACCAATGCGAACGGCTTGTCCGACAAGGAAGCGGAAGATCGGCTATCTAGATATGGCCCGAATGAGCTATCCAAAGCTGAAAGCAAAGGCTTTTTCAGAGATATGGCCGAGCGGCTGCAAAGCCCACTGGTCATTCAGCTGCTGGTGATTGCCGCTGTCTCTGGAATAATCGGTCAATTCACTTCATCCATTATAGTCAGCCTCATGATTGTCTTGAGTGTCGGCCTCTCCTACATCCTGGATGCCCGCTCGAACCGCGAGGTGGAAGCGCTGGGCAAGCGGGTTCAGTCCCGGACCTGGGTGCTGAGAGATGGCAAGGAAGTCGAAATCAAGATGGCCGAAGTGGTTCCGGGAGATATCGTCCTTTTGCAGGCAGGCGCCATTATTCCCGCTGATGTTCGGCTGATATCCGCCAAGGACTTTTTTGTCAGCGAATCCGCGCTGACCGGCGAATCCATGCCCGTTGAAAAATCAGCGAATCTGTCTGGTAATTCGAGTTCCGCTGTTCTGGAACTGCCGAACGCCTGCTTCCTGGGGACGAGCGTTACCTCGGGGTCGGCGAGGGCTGTTGTCATCAACACGGGTGCGCAAACGCTATTTGGCGAAGTGTCCAGGAAACTGGGCGAAAAACGCATTGAGACCGATTTTGACAAGGGCATCCGTGCTTTTACCTGGCTGATGATTCGGTTCATGCTCGTGATGGTCAGCGTCGTTTTTCTGATTGTCGGCCTGACAAAGGGCAACTGGCTTGAAGCGCTGCTGTTTGCCCTGTCGGTCGCGGTCGGGCTGACACCCGAAATGCTGCCAATGATTGTGACTGTCAATCTTGCCAAAGGCGCGCTGGCGATGGCAAAGAAAAAGGTCATTGTTAAAAAACTGCCTTCTATTCAGAACCTCGGGGCCATCAACATCCTGTGCACGGACAAGACAGGGACGCTGACCCAGGACAGGGTTGTTTTAGAGCACCATGTCGATATTATCGGGAACAAGAGCGAAGAAGTCCTGAATTATGCGTATTTGAACAGCTATTTTCAAACCGGGCTGAAAAATCTTCTCGACCGGGCGGTTATCGAGCACGTAGACCTCGATGTTGACGAATGCAAGCTAGTTGACGAGCTTCCGTTTGATTTTCAGCGAAGGCGGATGTCCGTCGTTGTCGATTATGAAGGCGACAACGTGCTTATCTGCAAAGGCGCGGTTGAGGAAATCTACAGCTGCTGCACCCATTACCAGATTGATGAGGAGATTTACCCGCTCATCGACATGATCCGCGCCGACCTCTTTGAGGAAGTCGAAAAGCTGAACCGGGAAGGCTTTCGGGTTTTGGGCATCGCGTACCGGGAATTTCCCAAATATAAAAATGTTTTTACGGTCGAAGATGAAAGCCAGCTCATTCTGCTTGGATATATCGCCTTCATGGATCCGCCGAAAGAATCAGCGACTGAGGCGGTCAAGTTGCTGGACCGGGCAGGGGTCAAGGTCAAGGTTCTCACTGGTGACAATGGGCTGGTCACCGAAAAGGTCTGCCGCGATGTTGGTATCGCGTTTGCCAACAGCATGACCGGAGCCGCGCTGGCTCAGCTATCCGATGCTGAATTCGCGGAAGCGGTTGTCAAAAACGACGTCTTTGTAAAGCTCACGCCCTCACAGAAAGAAAAAATAGTTTTGGAGTTGAGAAAGCAAGGCAATGTCGTGGGGTACATGGGAGACGGCATCAATGACGCCATTGCGCTCAAGGCTGCCGATGTTGGTATTTCGGTTGATTCCGGCGTTGATGTGGCTAAGGAAGCGGCTGATATCGTTCTTCTGGAAAAAAGCCTGCTGGTTCTGGAAGAGGGCATCATGGAGGGGCGCAGAATTTTTGCCAATATAATAAAATACATTAGGATGGGCGCCAGCTCGAATTTCGGGAACATGTTCAGCGTTCTGGGCGCCAGCTATCTCCTGCCGTTCCTTCCAATGCGGCCGCTTCAGATTCTGACCAACAACCTTCTGTACGATTTTTCGCAGACCGGCATTCCCATGGACCGGGTAGACCCTGAGCAGATCGCAAAGCCAGTTCGCTGGGATATTCAGAACATTAAACGCTTCATGATCTGGATCGGGCCTATCAGTTCGATATTCGACTACGCGACCTTTGCGCTGATGTGGTTTTTTTTCAAGGCGAGCGCATATCTGAACCCAGCGCTCAGCCTCGTACAAAAAGATGGCCTGGAACGGCTCTTTCAGTCAGGCTGGTTTGTGGAATCACTGCTGACTCAGACACTCATTGTCCATATCATACGGACACGCCGGATTCCATTCTTCCAAAGCAGGGCTTCCGCTCCCATGCTGATGACTACTCTCGCGGTCATGGCGATCGGCGCCTGGCTGCCATATTCGCCTTTCGCAGGATTCCTCGGACTGGTGCCTCTGCCAGCAATCTACTGGCTGTGGATTGTGGGGTTCCTGGTGACATATTCGATTTTGACCCACAAGGTAAAACGAATATTTCTGAAACGTTTTGAAGGAGCCTGATGATGGATACAATTCTCGATGCCCTGCAAGAAGGGCGGCTTTTCGAATTGCCGGAAAACGACAAGACCCATGCGCTCCAGTTTTTAGCCCATATTATTGAAGCGTTCCCCCAGATTCCGACCGGCACCGATATTGTCGGTAATGTGATGGCCCGTGAAAACCTCACCAACACAGCGCTGGGAAAAGGCTGGGCCTGTCCGCACGCGAGGGTGGATTTTGAAGAGGATTTGATGTGCGTCGTTGGGTGGAGTCCGACTGGGATCGATTATGGGGCTCCGGACGGCAAACCGGTTTCGATCATCACCATGTACCTTGTGCCTTCCAATCAGCGCAATCATTACCTGCGGGAAATTTCTGTCATGGCGAAGGTGCTTAAATCAGCGCAGGACACGGAAAAACTGCTAAAGCTTGCGGATTTGAATGAGGCGCGTAACTATTTACTCGATCTGGTGTCGGCAAGCAAGGATACTATAGGTCCCGATGCCCGGGCGAGAATGATTCGCCTGCAGAGCAAGACAGCGATGGCGACACAGCCCATCGGAGACCTTTCAAACTTGGTCATCGAGCCGGTTTCCATCATTACAGGGACTGGGCCGAAACCGCTTGCCCTGACCCAGAATCAGGAACTCATGATATTTATCGAATCTTTGCCCGGGCTTGCTGACAAGCTTGAAAATGAAGGTTCCTATCAAAACGGAACCTGGCGCATCATTCGGAGGCACACCGTTGCCTATCAGGGCGGGCGGATGGTCTATGATTGTATCGCGCTGGCGAATGTGAAAGCGAATTCATCAGCTGTTCAGCAAGCAAAGCAGAATGCATGAAAATTTAACCAAAATCTGACAGAAAGCTGATTTGTTCGAAATGAACAATGTTTATTATTGTATTAGCAGGAAGTGAGGGTGAAAATGGTAAAAGTACTATTTCTGTGTGTTCATAATTCGGCTCGAAGTCAGATGGCGGAGGCGTATTTCAAGGCGCTGGCAGGCGACAGGGTGGTTGTCGAGAGCGCCGGGCTGGAACCGGGCGTACTGAATCCTTACGTGGTTGAGGCAATGGCTGAGGACGGCATTGATATCTCCAGCAATCCGACCAAGAGTGTATTCGATTTTTACAAGCAGGGGCGGCTTTTTGATTATGTTGTGACCGTGTGCTCAAAGGAAGCCGCCGAGCGCTGTCCAATTTTTCCGGGGAACGCGGTGCGGCTGCATTGGCCGTTTGCTGACCCGTTGCAGTTCAAAGGCAGTCATGACGAAATCATGGCACAGGTCC